>Ga0209633_10000141_pt1 | contig 85028 bp, 72 predicted proteins | sample Cruoilmetagenom1_FD_187290 | JGI IMG/M metagenome (GOLD analysis project Ga0209633, IMG submission 187290) | Oil polluted marine microbial communities from Coal Oil Point, Santa Barbara, California, USA - Sample 1 (SPAdes) (version 2) | ecosystem: Environmental > Aquatic > Marine > Oil seeps ... | reverse complement strand
CCCGAACTCAGAAGTGAAACATCATCGCGCCAATGGTAGTGTGGCTCCGGCCATGTGAGAGTAGGTCATCGTCAGCTCTCTATTCCTGAATCGCCCCTCAACTTAATTGTTGAGGGGCTTTTCTTTGGCCAAAGGTTGCGATTAGAAGGACTTTTCGAATTAGTAAACTGTCTAATAAGAGTATCTATTCAAAATGATTTGACTTCTATCATTATAGCTGCTAATTTTGGATAGTATCTTGTTACAGGTCTATAAGCAGGATGTTTTTGACTTGTAAAAATATCAGCTCTTTTTGACGCGAGATACTTAATCTAAGCTTTATCCTCTTATTGTTGTAATTATCAAAAGGAATTGATAATGAAGTTAGCTCCTCTTTTTTCAATTGGTGCATTGGCAGCAATCAGTCTTTTAGGCTGCTCAAATCAATCTGCTGACACTACTGATGGTTCATCAGCAACCTCTCAAGAAACCACCGTCTTAAGATTTTCACATTTTTGGCCAGCAACATCATCGATTAGTACAGAGGTTTTTGAGCCTTGGGCCAAGCAGATTGAAACAGACTCTAACGGCCGTCTAAAAGTGGAACTTTATCCTTCAGCAGGTCTTGCTAAGGCAGATGTGACTTATGAGTCCGCTGCAAAAGGCACGATAGATATTGGTTCACAAGCACATGGCTATACTAGTGGACGCTTTCCTTTAACTCAGATTACTGAGCTTCCAGGTTTATCAAACTCAGCGACTCAAATGAGCTGTATGCTCCAAACTCTATATGAAGATGGTACTTTAGCCAGCGAATACCAAGATTCACATCTGTTGTTTATGTATGGCGCTGGACCGGGTTCGTTGCATACGACTAATAAGTTGATTCGTACGCCTGAAGATATGAAGGGTATGCGCATTCGTCGTCCTTCGGCGGTTGCTGGTGATATCATTGAAAGTGCGGGTGCCTCACCAGTAGGGTTGCCTGCCAATGATATGTACACCTCTTTACAGCGCGGTGTTGTTGATGGTTTGAGTTTTCCTTGGGAAGCTGTCACTGCCTTTAAAATCGATGAAATTACCAAATACCATACCAATATTCCTTTTTATAGCTCGGCTCTTATGGTCACTATGAATAAAGAAAAATATGAAAGCTTACCTGACGATTTAAAAAAGGTACTGGATAAAAACTCAGGGATGGCGCTTGCTAATAAGGTGGGTGAAGTATTTGATAAGCATGATGACATGGCAATAAAAGCAGCTAGAGACAAAGGTGATGAAATTGTTGAAATCCCTGATCCACTGAATGATCCTAACTGGAAAGGACCTCTTGAAAAAGGCACCAAAAAATATCTTGCTGATGTCAGTGCTCTAGGTTTAGATGCAAATGGTGTTTATGCTAAAGCCAAAGCCGCCAGTGCAGCCTGTAAGGTCTAACCTAAAGGAGTGGTTGTCACATGGCATTTTTAATCAAACTTAGCATCCTTATCTCACGGTTATGTCAGCTTATAGGTGGTATCAGTCTAATTATTATTGTACTGGTCACCATGTTGGATGTTATCGCACGCTATATCTTCAAGCTCACTGGAGGTGAGTTTGGATTTACGGTCAAAGGCAGCGTTGAGATCGTCTCTTACTTTATGCTTTTTGCTTTACTCGGCGCCTTTGCCGCTTTTGTTGAACGCTCACAAATCATTGTAGATGTATTCACCCAAAAAATGTCAAAAGCTGTTAAAGGTTACATGATGGGCACCTTTATGATGGGTTTTTTCATCATCGGTATCGTGTTCGCATGGGGTCTTTATGAGAGCGCTTTTGATGCGATAGAGTACGGCAAAGTCACCCAAGACCTTCGAATATCTATGATGCCCATCTACGCTATCAGTGCCTTCTTAAGCATTTTACTTGCCATTCGGTCATTGATCGAATCCATTAATATTTTTAAAACGGGCGAGTTCTTTGACGCTGAGGAGACAGGCGCATGAGTCCAGAAATTATTGGTGCCATCGGTTTGGTATGCATGATTGCGATGGTTATGCTGCGTGTTCCTGTTGCGCTTGCCATGTTAGGAGTGGGTCTGGTTGGTTTTGGTGCCGTGACTGCACCTATTGGTGCCGTACAGATGCTCAAAGACTTGCCGGTTGATGTTTTGGCAAAATATGATTTTAGTGCCATTCCGTTATTTATTCTAATGGGCGTCTTTGCTTCTCATTCAGGTATGGCAGGAAAGCTGTTTGATGCGACCCGAACTATCTTTGGTGGCGTAAGGGGCAGTCTGGGAATTGCTGGGATTGGCTCATCTGGTATTTTTGCATCCATCTCAGGGTCATCATTGGCGACTGCGTCTACTATGACCAAAGTGGCATTGCCACAAATGGAGAAGTACGGTTATCAACCAGGTTTCGCATGCGGTATTTTAGCCGCTGGTGGTACTTTGGGAATCATGATTCCACCCAGTATTGCGCTACTGGTCTATGCTATCTTAACTCAGCAGTCAGTCGGCGATATGTTTATCGCTGGTTTCTTGCCGGGTATTCTTGGTATGGTGATGTATTCAATCACGGTGATGATTATGGTGCGCTGGAAGCCCCATTTAGCACAGCGCGGAGAAACTACTTCTTGGAAGCAAAAGTTACTCTCTTTGACAGGTCTGATTCCTTTTAGCTTTATCTTTATTGTGATTATTGCTGGTATTTTCTTTGGGTTATTTACCCCAACAGAAGGGGCGGCGGTTGGTGCTTTTGTATCATGGGCTTATGCCTTTGCTAAAGGAATGCGCATAAAAGGGTTGAAGCAATCATTGATTGAGACCCTTGCTCTCTCTGCCGTGGTTTTCTTTATGCTGCTTGGGGCTGAAGCGCTTGGCTATTTTATCTCAGTATCGCGCCTGTCTTATAGTTTGGCTACGTGGATTGGTACATTGGCAGTTAGCCCAATGGTGGTACTGATTTGCATTCTAATCATGTACTTTCTTTTAGGGCTATTTATGGATGCCCTAGCGATGCTGGTAATTACTATTCCAGTGGTATTCCCAATTATTGTCGCCTTGGGTTATGATCCAGTTTGGTTTGGTATTATCGCAGTACTAACGGTAGAGCTTGGGTTAATCACACCGCCTATGGGTATGAATATTTTTGTCATTAAAGCAATGGCACCGCATATTAAGTTATCCGATATGTTCCGAGGTGTCGCCCCCTTTATTGTCTCTGATTTGGTTCGATTGGTTCTTTTAGTAGCATTTCCGGCGATATCTTTGGTGTTGTTAAATTAGTATCAAAAGTACAAGCTTATATAAAAGGCTTTATTTAAGTTTGTCTGAGTCAGTAAATAAAAAATAGAAGTTTAATTTTATAGCCATATTATCACAATGATACTATGGCTTTTTTATGCATTACTACTGGGGTAGAGGCCATCGATATGACGGCGTTAACATAATGGGTCCCGTTATTATGGGTAGTGATGGCTATAGAATAAAGAAAGAATATTTCGATATCACCTTAAACTTTGATTCAGTTAGGTTTATGTTGATGAGACTACAAATAATATTGAAGTAAGCAGCACCTCAGAAACAAGTTTTGAAGACGCTATTCAAAAAGGCGTGGCGCGTATCGCCAAAACCGTTAACAATGTTCAAGGTGCTTGGGTAAAAGAGCAGAAAGTTGGTATTACCGATGGTAAGATTAATAAGTATCATGTCATTATGATTGTGAGCTTTGTCATTAATGAAGATACTGACCTTAGTTAATTATTATTAACAATGCCAAATTACTTATAAACCTGATTTATTAAAAAATAAAAAGCCTGTGTATGCAGGCTTTTTTTATGTCTTTTAACCAGCCATAAAACAAAGATTTACTCATAGAAATTTCTTAACATTATAGATTGAGGTAGATGTAGTAAACTGGTTGTTCGATATTTTTAACATGATTCTTTAACAAAGTTTTTATAAATAGAGAAAGCTATGGCAGTTGATTTTACCAATACCTTGATCGTTGCGATATCAGCAACCGCTTTATTTGATTTATCAGAGTCTGAAAATCACTTGATAGCATTATTGCAGCAGCGACCTAGCGAGGCGATTAAAGAGTTCCGTGACTATATGGCTGAACGCGAGAATGATTCGCTCAGCATTGGAGCCGGCTATCCGCTTATTAAAGCATTGTTAAATTTGAACAATTACTGCCATGATTGCGAAGCGCAGGACTCAGGTATCGAGACGCCATTAGTAGAAGTGGTTATCGTCTCAAAAAGTAGCCCTGATACAGGTATTCAGGTGCTTAATGCAATTCGTGAACATGGTTTAACCATTTCTCGCTCGGCATTTATATCCGGAAGCCCTATAGCGCCTTATATTAAAGATTTTAATGTGGATTTGTTTTTGACCACCAATCGTGATGACGCTCAGCAAGTTGCCGATGCCAATATTTGTGCCTGTGCGATATTAGATGCCACACCAGTAAATACTTATGAGCTCGATACTAAGCAGCTGCGTATCGCATTTGATGGTGATGCGGTGTTGTTTGATGATTCAGGTGAGCTGCTTTATAAACAAAAAGGGTTGCGGGCTTTTCATGAGCGTGAAGCCGAAATGCGGGATTTACCGATAGAAAAAGGACCTTATGCAGAGCTGTTGATTAAGCTGTCAAAAATGCAAGAGCGATTGCCTGCAAGCTTGCATACTTCTCCCATGAAGATAGCGTTAGTCACTGCTCGTAATGCCCCTGCGGACTTACGGGCGATTAAAACGCTACGCGACTGGGGTGTCGATCTCGATATGGCGTTTTTTTTAGGTGGACTTGAGAAAACAGCGGTGCTAAAAACCTTTGCGCCGCATATTTTCTTCGATGATTCCGTTAAACATATCGATGCTGCTCGTAGTTTTGTGCCGACCGCTTTGGTACCTTATCATTCGACCTCGTTACTTCATGCCAATAGTATTCTGACGGCTGATAAAGACGCGTCGTTATTGTCATTTAAACCTGTAGAAAACCCACTTGTTTCCGTCAGTCGTTGATAGCGTTTTTATAAAATGTAACGCTTGCATAAGATTAAGAGGATTAAAAAGGTAATACCTAATATGAATTGGCAGCAATTACTCACCTTGGTGATGGAGCGGATTAAGCAAGTCATCGGCTTATATGCGTTTGTGCTCATACCCATGTGGGGCATGTATGTGCTGAATGAAGCGGTGTTTTTTGGTCTATGGAATATTTTTGGTATTGTGCCACGAGCATTAGACGTTGGCAGTATGATTGGGGTCTTTGCATCATGGACAATGCACGGTAATTTTTCCCATTTCTTGGGCAATACGTTAACGCTATTACAAATTCTGTTTTTGTTTGGGCTGTTTGAAAATAATGCTTATCGTACGATACTCAAATTAATCGTGGCGTCGGGATTGGTGACTTGGGTGCTTGGCTCGCCTTTGTCTATCCATATTGGCGCGTCGGGGCTGTGTTTTGCGATGCTTGGGTTTATGATAGGCGGCGCAGTATTTGCGAGGCGCTGGGGCTACTTATTGGCTTGTATCGTGATGGGGACGGGCTATTGGTTGACCATTAAACAAGGTCTAATGCCGCAGCAAGGTATCTCATTTGCGGCGCATTTTGGTGGGTTATGCGCCGGTTTGTTGTTGGGTGCCAATTCTAAGCACTCCTATACCAGAGTAAATAATCGTCGTTAATTTTATTTTAGGCACATATGTTAAGACAGCCTGTTCAATCAAGTACGGAGATATTTATAAATAATTTTGTAAAACCCAATAAGTGGGTTATTTCTTATTGATACAAACATTGATATATAGCGGGTCGCTCTTTTCTAAAGCTCGCCACTTGGTGGTTTGCTTTACATGCTCATCGATACTGAGCTTACTGCCTTTTTCTTGCAACACATAGTCTGCACGGGCAGGGGCGGCACAGTCAATCACTTGTGGTACTTGCTGCACACTTCTACGTCTTTCAAACAAATACAAATTGACCAAGTAAATATTTGGCGCATCGGCGTTGGCGCGAGCGTGTCCGCTATCAGCGGCGATAAAGCGTAATGTCTGTGGTTTAACATATGACCAAGGACGAAACCACGTGCCTTCTTCAACTTTTTTGACCACATGAACGCCTTCAGGAAGCTGTGCGACCTGCTGACCAAACCAGCTATATTCTTGGCTTATTTGAAAGCCAAAGATACCGATGGCACCAAATAATGGAATAAGCCATCTTGGCGCTTTTTTACCGGCAAGTTTACTCAGGTGAGTGATAACCAATGCTATCCCAGCCAAACCAAACCCAGCGGCTATGGTCGCGATAAACTCAAAAAGCATAAGACTTTTCCTTAACGCCATTAGCGCATTTAATACCAATTATTAAAAACAAATCTACGATTACAAGTATGTTAAGTGCATTTATTATGTCACTTATGATCATGTTTCTCATTATTTTTACTTTTAAGAGCGATGGATAAAAAAATCACTCACAAGCAGCTGCTGCCTGTGAGTGATATATTATCGTAAAAAAATAGTTATCATTTGCACATCATTTTTTAGCTTATATCGAAGCTTAGTGATCGATTGCGCCGCCAGCGCCGCGTGGCGAACGGACACTTTCAACCAACTCTTGGATATGGGCTGGTGGTGGTGCAGTCGCATAAGAAACAGCAAATGCGACGATGAAGTTAAGTAATGCACCAATCGCACCAAACGATAATGGTGAGATACCAAATAACCAATACTCTTCGGTATCAGGGAAGTTTGCCGTACCCGTGATAAAGAACCAGCCTTTGAAGACGAAGATATAAACCAAGATACTAATCAAACCTGTGAGCATACCAGCGATGGCGCCCAAGTTATTAATACGCTTCGAGAAAATACCCATCATCAATGCAGGGAACAGTGATGCACCCGCAATACCAAAGGCTAATGCTACGACCTGTGCGGCAAATCCTGGGGGATTAATACCGAGCCATGTCGCAACCACAATCGCGATAGCCATCGTGATACGCGCGACTTTTAGCTCGCCTGCATCAGTGATGTTTGGATTCAGGTTACGCTTGATTAAGTCATGACTGATCGCAGATGAGATTGCAAGTAGTAGACCAGCTGCCGTTGAAAGCGCTGCTGCCAAACCACCGGCGGCGATAAGACCGATAACCCAACCTGGTAGCTGTGCGATTTCTGGGTTAGCCAATACCAAGATATCAGCGTTGACGTCAAGCTCGTTACCTGCCCAGCCTCTATCAACAAACACACCATCACGCTCTAAAGCATGCTCAGCTTTTGCTTCTTCAACCGTCGTAGTAGCGGCAGCAACATCACCACCGTCAGCGGTAGCCGCAGCCAATGCAAGCTCTGCTGCACCAAGTCCGCTATCGCTATATAACTGAATACGACCATCGTTATTTAGATCGTTATATTTAATAAGACCGGTATCTTCCCATGTTTTCATCCAATCTGGACGTTGATCATATTCGATCGCAGGGGCATCAACACCTTGTGGATAAATGGTATCGATTAGGTTTAAACGTGCCATCGCACCTACTGCCGGAGCAGTAAAATAAAGTAGTGAGATAAATACCAAGGTCCAACCAGCTGTCCAACGGGCGTCAGCAACTTTAGGAACCGTGAAGAAGCGAATGATAACGTGCGGTAAACCGGCGGTACCAATCATCAGTGATAAAGTAAACAGCACCATGTTTAGCTTGTTCGGCACGTCAGCGGTATAAGCGGTAAAGCCTAAGTCGACGACGATTTGGTCAAGCTTGGTTAAAATAGGAATGCCTGCTTCAACATGGTTTGAGAATAAACCAAGACCTGGAATCGGGTTACCCGTTAATTCAAGTGAGATAAAGACGGCAGGAATGGTATACGCAATCATTAGAACCACATACTGCGCAACCTGCGTGTAGGTAATCCCTTTCATACCACCAAGTACGGCGTAGAAAAAAACCACAACCGCCGCAATAATCAGACCGGTAGTATTATCAACTTCTAAGAAGCGTGAGAATGCCACACCAGCACCGGTCATCTGACCGATAACATAAGTGGTTGAAGCAATAATCAAACAAACAACGGCAATCATGGCCGCAGTCTTAGAGTAAAAGCGGTCCCCAATAAAATCAGGAACCGTGAACTTACCAAATTTACGTAAGTAAGGCGCTAGGAGCATAGCCAGTAGAACATAACCGCCTGTCCAGCCCATTAAATACGTTGATGCCGCATAGCCGCCGGTTGCAATAATACCTGCCATCGAGATAAATGACGCCGCACTCATCCAGTCCGCGGCGGTTGCCATACCATTCATAACAGGATGTACACCGCCGCCAGCAACATAAAACTCACTGGTCGAACCTGCACGTGCCCACCAAGCAATACCGAAGTATAAAGCGAAGGATAGACCTACAAAAATAATATTAATCGTAAATTGACTCATAGGACTATTCCTCGTCTACACCATATTGTTTATCGAGTTTATTCATGCGCCATGCATAGAAGAAGATTAAAGCGATAAAAACGATAAGAGCCCCTTGTTGTGCAAACCAGAAGCTTATATCGGTACCGCCTACTCTAATACCTGACAATAATGGACGTAGTAAGATGCCAAAACCATAAGAGACTAGGGCCCAAATGACAAGGCTAACTTTGATGAGACGGAGATTGGCACGCCAATAACCTGATGAATCGTTGTGGTTCTCCATAGGACAACTCCTTTTGTCTAGCTTAAAAACAAGGTCACTGATTTGAGTCTGACAAGTCATTTTGCTTTAGTGTTTGTGCTACTACAAAAAGCAGTGTGACACTCAGTCCATCTTATAACCATAAAAACGGTAGACGAACGGCTAAAGCAGAATGATCAATCAGGATAAGTAACCCAAAATTATCAACATATGAGCAAATTTTTTTCAATGCTAGCGATACATACACTGATGTTAAGTTGCTGGGTACGACGACAGCATAAAATTTGCAGGATAAAATCAATATAAACCGGTTAAAAATTCATTCTTTCTTTATCTATTAACAGAGATGAAGAAGTTTTTATTAAATTAAGCGGATATAAATAGTGATATTTAAATAGGAAGGTCGGTATTGGCTGACAATCCTCTGTCCTATCATTCATATCATCTTCCCGATAATATGGCTTCAATACTCCAAAATTATTCATTCCAGTAAGTATTGCAAGCATTTTTTATAAACTTATTAGGAATATATACAATATTGACTTAATTAACAATAAATAAATTTTATTTACTTTATGTAACTAAATATTTGTTCCATAGAAACTATAGTATAACTTATGTTAGTAAAAGTTAATAAATCTCCTGTCTCTCATAGAATAGCCTACTAACACCTTATTAACGTTAAGGATTTATTCTTATGGCTATATTAATAGCTATAAGTTAAAAATAGCATTTATTTCAAAAATAAGAATCAAGAACTCATAAGCAAACGTTATATTGCCAAGTTTTTTTATAATAAATAAGCGTTATATAAAGATAGTCATACTTTCATCACTATGAATCAGTCTTAAAAGTTTTTCATTATTATTTATTTATAACAATAGATTTTTTATTTAAAGTCTTTTACTCGTCAAAAGTTTATAGATATTAAAGGTTCTAAATAAAGGATTGAAATAGTTAAATAATCGCCAGTCAGTTAAAATACGCCAACATGATATGGGTGATTTCATTGCCACTTTATTGCTTAGCTTTCCAGTACTGTTAGAGAGGTCAGGAGAGAACAAAGCGTCATAAGAGGGTAGACAGTCACATTAATTAATAACATATGTTAAAAATATAGAAAGTCAGTCAGGGAAATATAGTATGAATGAAGGCATAGCAGGTTGGTTTAATAGCATCGTTAATTACGGTGTTAGTATTATTTGGGGTAATAATGATTGGTTAATCGCCAGCAATCCGTGGTATGGCTTGTTGATGTTTGTCTTGATTGGTGCCGGTCTTTATTTTACCGTTGCTACGCGTTTTATTCAATTTCGTCACTTCGGTCACATGTGGCAATTATTACGGGTGTCAAATCAAGGCCGTAAAGATGGTGGTATCAGCTCATTTGAAGCGCTGATGACATCCTTAGCAGCGCGTGTCGGTACGGGTAACTTGGCAGGGGTAGCCATTGCTATCTATCTTGGTGGACCAGGTGCCGTATTTTGGATGTGGATGACGGCGATCGTGGGGATGTCGACCAGTTTTATCGAGTCAACCTTAGCGCAAGCCTATAAAGTGCCGCACAATGACAATGTTTACCGCGGTGGACCGGCCTACTATATCGAAAAAGGTTTGGGTAAACGCTGGCTTGCGATATTTTTCTCGCTTTGTTTGTTGGTTGCTTTTGGTTTGGCATTCAACGGCGTGCAGTCAAATACCATTGCGCAAGCGACCAATGAAGCCTTTGGTATCCCAACATGGATGACAGGTTTGGTATTGGTGCTACTGGTTGCGCCAGTGGTATTTGGTGGTTTGCGTTCGGTTGCGCGTATCGCGGGTAAAATCGTGCCGGTAATGGCGATTCTTTATATCTTATTGGCGCTTTATATTATTGTTACCAATTTTAGCGAATTCCCAGCGGCGATTGCCTTGATTGTAAAATCGGCCTTTGGCTTTGAGCAGGCAGCGGGCGGTGTGATTGGTTATGGTATTGCGCAAGCAATGATTAACGGTATCAAGCGCGGTCTATTTTCTAACGAAGCCGGTATGGGCTCAGCGCCTAATGCGGCAGCAACGGCAAAAAGTCATCCTGATCATCCAGCGGTGCAAGGTTTTATGCAAATGCTGGGTGTGTTTATGGATACGCTGGTTATCTGTACCGCAACCGCTGCCATTATTATCCTCTCTGGCGTGGTCGACCCGAGTGTCGAGCAAGAGGGTATTCAGTTAACCCAGTTAGCATTGTCGCAGTATGTGGGTGATATGGGTGTGATTTTCGTCGCGATTGCTATTTTCTTCTTCTCATTTACCTCTATCATCGCCAACTACAGTTATGGTGAGTCTAATCTTGAATTTATCTCTGGTGAGAAAAATGCCAAGGTCATGATTATGATTTTCCGCTTTATGGTTTTGGGCATGGTGTTTGTCGGCGCAATTGCGAGCTTACCTGCGATTTGGAACTTCGCTGACTTATCGATGGGTCTCATGGCACTCGTTAACTTAATAGCGATTTTAATCTTGTCACCCGTAGCGCTGCGCATATTGCGTGATTACGAAAGACAAATCAAAGAAGGTAAAACGGGCGATCAAATCAAGTTTAATCCCGATGACTTTGTGAAATTAAAAGATGAAGCCAATCGTGATGCGTGGACTGACTAGCCTTTATTAGGGCGTGTCCTCAATTCAATCGATGGACATCTAAATGGTCTAAAAATGGCTAAATTTTGCCAAACTTCGTCAAATAGCTGGGTAATATCCCGATATTAACTGCACTATTTTCCTTGTTTGGCTACAATTTATCTCATTTTCATCACCATTTTTAAAATAAGGACACGCCCTAGTAAATTAAGAAATTGAGCCATTAAAGTTATAAACATTAAAAAACCGCTCTTATCATTAAGAGCGGTTTTTTATTGCAGAACAATTAATTATTTACAACAACAGTTATCTCAAACATGGTTTACATGTTTGGATAGTTAGGACCGCCGCCGCCTTCTGGCGTCACCCAAGTAATGTTCTGTGACGGATCTTTAATGTCACAGGTTTTACAATGGACGCAGTTTTGCGCATTAATCACAAACTTAGCACCTTCGGCATCTTTTACCACTTCATAAACACCCGCTGGGCAGTACAGGCGCGCAGGCTCAGCATATAGGGGTAAGTTAATAGAGATAGGCACTGTTGAATCAGTCAGTTTTAAATGCGTTGGCTGATCTTCAGCGTGGTTGGTGTTCGAGACAAATACTGACGATAATTTATCAAATATCAATTTACCATCTGGCTTAGGATAGGTTGGCTGGTAGGCATGAGCCGCACGTTCTAGCTGATCGTAGTCAGGAAGATTGTCATGTAGGGTAAATGGCATTTTACCTTTCAACAAGTTGTGCTCGATAAAGGTAAACGCGCCGCCCATAAACAGACCCATGCGATGTATCGCAGGCGAGAAGTTACGCGACTCGTAGTTGTCTTGGTACAGCCATGACTCTTTATACATAGTGGTATAAGCCACTACTTCGTCATGCTCACGACCAGCTTGTAATGCTTCGAAAATGGCCTCAGCAGCTAGCATGCCTGACTTCATAGAAGTATGCGTGCCTTTAATCTTCGCAGGGTTCAAGAATCCAGCATCATCACCGACCAACACGCCACCTGGGAAGGTGAATTTTGGTAATGAGTTTAAGCCGCCTTTGGTCAACGCACGTGCGCCGTAAGAGATGCGCTTACCGCCTTCTAGTACGTTTTTGATGACAGGGTGGGTTTTTAAGCGCTGCATCTCATCGAATGGCGACATATATGGGTTGTGGTAAGACAAGTCAGCGACAAGACCAAAGCTTACTTGGTTGTTCTCATCGAAATATAACCACCAACCACCAGTAGAACCTGTCTCGGTCAATGGCCAACCAAGACCATGCATGACCACACCTTGCTCGTGTTTTTCAGGTGCAACTTCCCACAGCTCTTTTAGACCAATACCGTAATGCTGAGGGTCAGAGTCTTTATCAAGACCGAAACGACTGATTAAGCGTTTGCCCAAATGACCGCGGCTACCTTCAGCGAAGATAGTGTACTTGGCAAGCAGCTCGTAACCAGGCTCAAAGCTGGCCTTGGCTTCGCCACTGGCAGCCACACCCATATCGCCAGTCAAGATACCACGTACAGAACCGTCATCGTTGTATAGAATGTCAGCAGCAGGGAAACCTGGGAACATCATGACTTCAAGCTCTTCAGCCTGTACGGCTAACCAACGAACCACATTGCCTAATGAAACAATATAGTTGCCATTGTTGTGCATTGGGGCTGGAATAAGAGGGTCGGGAACCTTGGTTGAACGAGTGGCTGAATTCAAGTAGTAGAAGCGATCTTCAGTGGCTGGCACGTTTAATGGTGCGCCTTTTTCTTTCCAGTCTGGTATCAGCTCGTTTAAAGCACGTGGCTCGATGACCGCGCCAGATAAGGTATGCGCACCAAATTCTGAGCCTTTTTCGACCACACAAACCATAAACTCATCGTTACCAGCTTCGATAGCGAGCTGACGTAGACGAATGGCAGCAGACAAACCGGCAGGTCCACCACCGACGACAATGACGTCAAATTCCATCGACTCACGTTCGATTTCAGGCTCTGCGGCGACCGGTTCTACGACAGGCTCAGGTGTTTCTTTTAACACAGGAGCGTCTACCACAGAAGCAGCAGCTTCTGTCGCTTCAACTTCAGCGGCTTCTTCAGTCGTGGCGACTTCTTTAGCTTCTACAGTTACCGTTTCTGCTACTGGTGTATCAGTATTTACGGTATCGCTATTTACGATGTCACTATCAACGACTGGCGTTTGATTGTCTTGCTCTTGCATACCTACTCCTAAACTTGTAGTGGCTTATCTCAGGGCATCATTAGCTTAACAATTGAATAATAAGGCTTGCGGCGCTAACGTTACTCAGACATATGGCTGCCCGATAAAAACTGTCTTTGCGGCATCAATTGACGACGTTAAGATTAAAAATATCCGATATAAAAAATATCAACCTACAACGTAAAATGTGTCATTAATACAACACCCACTGAACCATTTGAAATAAAAAATCGTTACTCATTATAAAAGAAAAGTCCTACAAACACGATACGCATTTCTGGGCATCAATGTTAAGGTAAGAGTGACTGAGCAGGGGTACAATGACGATAGGCTTTCATCATACCCGAAACTAAAATTTATAGTAATAACAGATTTGCCAAACTTTGATTACTAAATAAAGGATTGTATGATGAATGATAACAATAAAAGTGTCGATATCGCTGCTGAGAATAACGCTCAAGCCCCACATGATATAGCGTCCGAGCTTAAAAATATGGATGCGCTTAGCCAGTATTTTAAGTCGGCAGCCGGCATACGTGAAGGACGCGCCATACCGCCTCTTGAGAAATGGCATCCTGAGCAAGTAGAGGATATGGATTTAACTATCAAAGCCAATGGCGAATGGTGGCACGAAGGCGTGCACATGACCCGGCAGTCATTAGTCAATTTATTTGCCACTATCTTATGGAAAGAGGAAAATGAGGGCAAGGTTGAGTATTTTTTAAAGACACCGGTACAAAAGCTGCGTATTCAAGTAGAAGATGCACCGTTATTGATTAACGATGTCGGTATCGTTGATGAAAACGATAAGCGCTGGCTGGAATTTACCACCACCACGGGCGATGTGGTGCGTTTAGATGATGAGCATACTATTAGTCTGCGGGCTTATATACCTGAAGACGATACCAGTAATATTAATGCTAGCAATATCGATGCTAGCAGTATTTGTGATAATGATAAAAACGAAGAAAATAAACCCTCAGAAAGCGATACCCAAGTTCGTCCTTATATGATGGTACGAAATAACTTGCACGCGCTTATTGGGCGTAACGCCTTTTATCATTTAACGGACATTGGGGAATTGACAGAGCGTGGTGGTGAGACGATACTAACGCTGCAAAGTGGCGGTAAGTCCTATGCATTATCAATGCCATTCAGCTAAGCATAAAACATATTTAGCATCCGATAATATTTAACATCTATATAAAAACGGCGGTAAGATAGCAATGAAAATTGCCGTAAAAGCAGTTCCAAACAATACAAGTTATGAGAGCCTTGATACAGCCTCACTGGTATTTACTAATCATAATACGAATATTAAAAAGGTTATGTCGAATAATAGCGTGGTAAATAATGCGGTTAAAAATGATCGCAGCGCGCCAATAGGCTTGTTTGATTCGGGCGTTGGAGGGTTGTCGGTTTATCTACACTTGGCTCAGCAATTACCGCATGAACGTTATGTTTATTATGCCGATACCTTGCATGTGCCGTATGGCAATCGCGATAGTGAAGATATTAAGGCTTTGACGCTGACAGCGGTAGAATGGCTATACCAACAAGGCTGCAAGCTTATCGTTATCGCCTGTAATAGCGCCTCAGCTTATGCATTAGAGACCGCCAGACGCTGTTATCCGCAGTTGCCTATTGTCGGTTTGGTACCTGCTTTAAAACCTGCGGTCTTAGCCAGTAAAACCGGTCATGTCGCGGTATTAGCAACGAAAGCGACTTTAAATGGGACGTTACTTAACGATGTCATCACTAACGTTGCCAGCCCCCATGCCACCAAAGTAACCAAGTATTTTGACCCAAAATTGGTCCCTTGGGTTGAGTCGGGTATGCCAAAAGACAGTAAAACCGCGCAGGATTTACGCCAGCAATTACGCCTATTCACCCAAGATGGTATCGACCATTTGGTATTAGGCTGTACCCATTATCCCTTTTTTAAAGCGTTTTTACGCCAAGAGATTGCAGAGCAGCAATTAGCGATACAAATTGTCGACTCAGGGCAAGCAATCGCTGAGCGCGTCAAGCAACTGTTGTTAACAAACCAGTTGTTGGCGTTGCCCGCCGAGGTTGCAGCTGATGAAGCGTTAAAAGATAAGGCAACAAGGGTGAATCTATCGCCGCCATTGACCTTTTATGCGACCAAATATGATGAGCAGTTAGGTGTGGTGATACAGCATTTGTTAGGTCCGCAGACTGATATACACTATTAACTTTCGCCTTAAGCGGCTTTGTTTTATCCTAAGAAGCGTTTTTTATCTGCTCAATAATCAGCTAGCTGTTATAATCCCGCAATATATTAATGGAATTAGTAATAAACTAAACGCATCTCAGTAATATTGTGCTAGGCTAGTATTTGCTAAACAGAATATTTGAGATGCTCCTGATTTCGTTAGCAATTTATTTAGCAATTGATATGATTATTATTTATATCACTACCTAAGCTTAGAGGTGATTGTGCCAAACCGTCGCTATCATATTCACGTCATATGCGCTGACAACGACCAGCTGTTGGTTTTAGACAGTGTGGCGATGTTTTTTCAAGCCCGCGCATTTTTAACTTATGACGTTTCTAGCAAATTACCGAAAGCGTCGTTATATGGGCGCCAGTGTATCGATGCCTGTGATTATGCGCTGATGATTATCGGTGATAGCTATGGTACGGCGCAAAATACCGGTGTTAGTCAAATGCATTTGAGCTACCTCAATGCCAAAGCCAAGCTCAAACCCTTGCTAATATTGGTTAAGAGCCACCATAATGAGGTCAATATCAGTCGGCAGCTGCAAGAATTCACCAATATGGTGACCAAAAAAGCCGATAAGATTTATTATTATGAGAACGAAAACGATATCGAGCAGTTGCTTATTCAAGCCTACTATAAAATGGTCGCCAATCATGGGGTAGAAGATGGCTGGGTAAGAGTCAGTGACGAGCTGATGAAAGCGAATAAATCGGCACTTACTGAAGAGATGTCTGCTAGCTTTTCGACCAATAGACTACCTAAGCAAGCTCAAGAACATCCAGTTATTATTAATCATCTTGCCGCTGATAGTGTCAGTAAACCCATCATACTGACAGAAACTTTTGAGGTTCAATATAAAGCGCAAGCTTATGAGGGTGGTAATTTAACCGATGTGACCAGACCCATGATTTTGTCATGGCAAGAGGTGCTAGTCACCTTGATGAAAATACCTGCGACCTTTTCAAGCTATGGTTTGCAGAGCGCTATCAATCGCTTAATCGCTACGAGAGCTGAGGCAGATATTAAAAAAGACATGCCAAACGTTCATGCTGTGGCGCGCTGTCAGATTTCTCAGGATGATTTAAATCAATTGCAGCGTCAGTTAGTAGCGGCGAACTGGATACAATTAACCACTTATGGCACGCGGGTCACCCAAGAGCTATGGAAACTCACCTACCATGCAAAAAGTCTATTGGCCGATAAAAAGCCAAAAGTAGACAGTCAGCCGTCACTGCCTCTGAATTAACGCCACGTATCACTCTTATTATTAATAAATATCTTATTCAATTTATAATCAGCTAGGTTTATCTATAAAAGCCTGATTGATGGCTGCCTCTAACGATTTAGCTGTTACATTTTGCGCTCTAAATAAATTTTACGACGCCCATGGCTACGTTTTGTAATACAAAGCATACGTCTCAATGGTTGTGAAGCTAGGCAATACCCGTAATAATGAAGCTGATAAGCACATAACAATATTGAACAACTAGGGAGAATAAATAATGAGCAACTCTAAAAAAGATACATTAAACACTGAATTAACCAGCTTGGAAGAGAAAATGCACGAGGCAAACCAGTTTCATACCTTGGAAGAGCAAGTAGCCGATATGAAGCGTCGCGGTATTGATCCAACCCAAGCCTATAAAGATTTGGATAGAAAAGAAGAAGATGCCGATTGGGGTGATGCTACGTGGAAAGAAAATGGTAAATGGGAGCCAAAAACGCCTGCTGATCTAGATGAGAAAGCACGTGAAAACTGGGATGGCGACAACGGTAAACCAACCCCGCCACCGATTGTTTAGTAGCAGTTTTTTATAGAGATTATTTAATAACGACCATTTATTCTTAAAGCCTTAAAGGTATTTTATAAAAAAAAGCCACGCTAATTTGCGTGGCTTTTTTGTTAGAGGGCTAACGCTAGTAATTAAATATCATAGCTTTAACCGTTCATTTTAATATCTAACTACGAACCTTCATCCACACGTACGAGTTTCACTGTGCCATCAGGACTGGTCACACGGCGATAGCGCGTATTGCTTGATGGTGATGGTTGTACGGAGTAAGTATTAGAAGTGGATTTAGGGCTAGTTTGCTGCTGAATCAATTGTCCCATACGGTCGGCAGGCGCAGGATTTAAAGGACGACTGTTTGTTGGCTGTCCATATTGGTTGCCATACTGAGAGCTGCCAGTAGCAGCGGTATTACCAATGATTGCACGATAAAACTTCTGTCCTGCGCGTCCATCGGCTGGGAAGATACCATGGCTTGATTGATATTGTTGAATCGCAGTGCGCGTATTATCACCGATAATACCGTCGACTTCTCCAATATCGTAGCCGGCATTTAATAATGCTTGCTGAATTGCTCTGGATTCTTGGCGACCAATACCAGGGTCGTCAGTTGGCCAAGCGGTAATAAAGTCGGTTTTACTGCTATCTTCGCGTGTAATTAAATCCGATAAATGCGCAATCGCCAGTGCATAGCTTTCTGAGGCATTATACGAATAGAAGGTATCGAAGTTTTTACCAACTAAGAAAGCGGGACCGTCAGGACCTGCAGGTAATAATAGACCGGCACTATTCAAATCAGACGGCAGTGGACTACCGTTCGCCAATGTCAGTCCTTGATTGCGCCAATGACTGATAGATTTTTTGTCTTTACGGTTCGATGCACCCCAAAATCCGCTCGGCAGTTTGACTTCATAACCCCATGGCTCACCTGAACGGTAGCCACGTTTATCGAGGAAATTGGCAGTAGAGGCAAGCGCGTCAGGGACACTATTAACCAAGTCGCGACGACCATCACCATCGAAATCGACGGCCAATTCTAAAAAGGTACTTGGCATAAATTGTGTTTGCCCAAATGCACCAGCCCAAGAACCGGTCATATCGCTGGGTGCGATATCGCCGTTTTGCACAATTTTTAGCGCATTGGCGTATTCGCCTTGGAAATAGCTTTGGCGACGATCAAAACAAGACAGCGTCGCTAAAGATTCAAACAAAGGCTTTTTCCCCAATGTCTGACCAAAGTTAGACTCTACGCCCCAAACCCCTAATACGTGCTCGGCTTTGACACCATAGCGCGATTCGATGCGGCGTAGTGTGTCTGCCCATTGACGCTTGGCGCGGATACCATCTTCTACTCGTTCCGTATCGACAAGTGACGACAGATAATCCCAGACGTCCTTTTGAAATTCGGGTTGATAGTTTAACGACTGAATAACGCTAGGGTCAGGTTGGCTTGGGCGATAGTTATTAAAGGTAAAGCTATCGACGCCGCGGAATTTGCTAGAGTTCTTTAGACCATCTAAGCACTGTTGAAACTCGCTATTAGATAAGTCTGGCGCTGGTGGTCTGGCGGCTTGGGCCGTGCTGGCAAGACTAAGGCCAACCGCGATGCTAAGCAGCGATAAAGTGGAGAATGGAGTCAAACGCATGAGAATATCCTATAAACGTCAAAATTATCATTGAGAAATGGAGCAAGGCTAATAAAGCTAGTATTGACTTAGAGTAACCAATCTCAATAGTAAAGAAAAGGTGTCGAAGCACTCAGTTACTATAAATTGACGTGAGCGTGAGGTTAGAAGAGGGATTGGGGCAAATATGGCATTGCACGACTTTAGAGAAGTCTCTGATTTTAATGCGGGTAAGCGGTTTTGACAGCCATTTAGTAAATCTACTTTGTAAAAATGCTATCCAACTCCTCAATAAAGCCATGAATACGCTCGGCATTTTTACCCAAATCGCTACCCCCAACCCGTGATTTACTGCGGATATCGACCAGGCGCTCGCTACCGTTATCAGTGATACGTACGATGACATCATCTTTAAAACCAAACCACATCGTCCTATCTGTCGCTTCGATAATTCCTTGGTTAGCATCAATATTTACCAGCTGCCAACCTAAATGATCGATGACTTGTTTGGTTGCCTCGACTAGCTCAGGTTTTGATTGGGGATAATTTAATGTTTGTAGTTCAGGGTAGGCGGCGCGCTGTTGGGTTGCTACTTCTACACCTGCATACTCAACTGGGTTTGGTGCATCAGCACGTAGTGGGGCAATGGCTACAAATTCAGGCGGGTTTACCAAATCGGTCGAAATATCATGAATGGGCGGCACACTTTTGCCCTTATTCAGCATGCTAAGCGGTATTGCAATAGCAATAGTAGACAGTAGCAGCGCCATTATCGTACTGCCAAGCGTCACTGTTTTGCGTTTAAATAGGATTTGCAACACCAGCAAGATAAGGGTGGCGATACCCGCAAACACCCCAAACTTAAAACCCGTAAATGCGGTACCTAAGTCGACGACACCATACTTATAAAGTGGACCGGGTAAAGCCACCAGTAAAAAAGCGCTTAAACTGACAAGGCTCACTAAGACTTTCATCGGCTCTCTCCGTTATTATTTGGTCGCTGCTTATTTTATCCTTACTTGCTGTGCTAATTAATCTTGGTTTTTATTCAATAGCCAAACATGCTCAGTTACCGATAGTTCGGCTGCAGAATTAAGGGTTGATGACTGGCTTTCAAGCTCAATAATTTCATAATTAGCATTATAATACTGCTGTAATTGTTCCTGACTAATCGAAAAAGGTGGGCCGTCTTTTTTACTTTGCTCATAGTTCAGGGTAATTAATAGCTGTGGCGCATTATTGCTAAGCTTATATATTTGCTTACTATAATCAGGGCGCATAGTTTCTGGCAAGGCTATTAATGCTGCTCTATCATAAACGGCATCAATGTCGCCAATAGCTGTAGGACTCAGTGCAAAAATATCTGCTACCCATAAGCTAATGGTTTGACCAGCCAGCTGACCTTGATAGCGCTTTAAAGTTGAGCCATCAGCAGCGCTAGTAAACTCAGTAATGGTAGGGGTGATATTTTGTTCAATAAAGAACGCTTGTACGGCTGATTCGACCAGCTCAATGCCAACGACGTCATAGCCTGCGTGAGCCAGCCACACCATATCAACCGATTTACCGCATAAAGGTACCAGCACTCGGCTACCGATGGGCAACGCCAATGTAGAAAAGTGTTTGATTAGCTCAGGGTTGACGTCAGACTTATGAAAGCCAATACGTCCTTCCTGCCAGCGTTGTTGCCAAAATTTAGAATTCATACCATTATTCCTAGCCTATCAATGCTTTAAAGGTTTAACATTATCATACCGCCAAACGCAATAAAAAAGCCAAGCGTATCAACCCTTGGCTTTTATAGCGTCTAAAAATTACGGTAATCGTTTAGCTCACCATATACTGACTAAATTCTTTACGCAGCTTAGCAAGTTTTGGCGGTATGGCAAAGTTGCAGTAAGCTTGCCCCGGATTGCGGTTAAAAAAGTCTTGATGGGTTTCTTCGGCTTTATAAAATTCAACAGCAGGATGAACCTCTGTGACCACATTGAGACCCATGTCACGTAGTTTATTAATGGTACGGTCGACCGTTGGTTTTTGCGCTTCATCGGTATAGAAAACCACGCTGCGATATTGGCTGCCGACATCGTTGCCTTGGCGGTCCATGGTGGTGGGATCGTGAGTAGCAAAAAACACATCGAGTACCACTTCTAAGGGTACAATAGACTCATCAAATGCAACTTTAATTACTTCAATGTGGCCTGTATCACCACCACAGACCGCTTCGTAGTTGGCAGAAACGGCATCACCGCCCATATAACCTGAAACGACAGATTGGACGCCTTTTACCGATAAAAATACCGATTCGGTGCACCAAAAACAGCCGCCGCCTAATATAATGGTTTGCATAATTGTTCCTATTATTCTAACGATAAAATATGCGCTAAATAGTGTGTTTAATAAATAGCCCTTATCTTAAAGGTATTTGATTAAAAAATTCGCTATTTAGCAATATACATTTAGCTTAGCAGGGCAGTTGCCCGCGATAAGTAACAAACAGTAATGTTATAATGGGCTTTTGCTATCTAAAAATGTCTTAAAAACTATTAATGCCATACTCTTTCATTATAGTTCCGTTATCAAAAGTCAAAGTTACATTATCAAAAAACGAGCCACCATCAAAAAACGAGCCACCCCATGAGCCATACCAAACCAGCTACTGTTGTTAATAACACCGTTAAAAACGACATCATTAAACATGACACCTTATTTACCACGCCACTCGATAAAGCGGCGCGTTTTTCTTTTGATGAGCAAGTGGTGGCTTGTTTTCCCGATATGATTCGCCGTAGTGTACCCGGTTATGGTCAGGTGCTAGCGATGTTGCCGATATTTGCCCGTCGCCATTGCAAATACCGCCAACAGGGCAATAATGGGCAACGTGTTAGCCGTGTGTATGATTTGGGCTGCTCATTGGGTGCGGCAAGTATGGCATTGGCAGGCGAGTTTGAGCCGCAAGATTTACAGATTAAAGCGATTGATATCTCACCAGCGATGACCACGGAAGCGAGTGCTTTATTAACGGAAAATTATCCAACGCATAATATTGAAGTGATCACCGCTGATATTCGTGATGTTGAGTTTGAGCCATGCGATATGGTTATTCTTAATTTGACGCTGCAGTTTTTGCCCGCTGCCGATAGAGTGGCGGTATTAGAGAAAATTTATGCAGCATTAAGTGAAGGTGGGATTTTAGTATTAACCGAAAAAACCCATGCTTTTGATGAGCAGTATGATGCGTGGTTGGTTGAGCGTTATTACGACTTTAAACGTGCCAATGGCTATACCGAGATGGAAATCAGCGGCAAACGTAATGCGCTAGAAAACGTTTTGATTACTGATACCTTGGATGAGCATCATGCGCGTCTAGCGCAAGTGGGTTTTGAGCGTCATCTGACGTGGTTTCAGTTTTTAAACTTTGTCTCTATTGTGGCGTTTAAATAACACTTAATCAGCGCAAATTTTTCGCCAAATCGAAGTTTTTATCAGTGCTTTATCAATACGGTAGCCGCCCTTTATGCTTAATGACACCATCACCCACGCTGAACGCGAATTATATCTAACCTTGCTAGCACTGGCGCAGCAGCAGCCGAGCGCTTATGAGTGGCTAACGCGGTTACCGACATGGCTCAATGACATAAAAGACAAAGCCAACTACGCTCACGCACCCGCTTATCAAGCGTCGGTAGCACGATTGCCAGAAATAACAGTCAATAATGTCGATTTAGACAACGATGTCTTGACGGTTGCCGCTAATCTTAGCGACTCTGAGCGTAAACAAACAATGGCACTGTTAAAGCAGCTAATGCCGTGGCGGAAAGGGCCTTTTCAGATTGGTGGTCGGATTGGTAGTGACGAGTCCGCTATAAAAATCGATACTGAATGGCATAGCGATTGGAAATGGCAGCGAGTGTTGCCGCATTTAGGCAATTTAAAAGGTCGGCGCGTATTGGATGTAGGCGGTGGCTCGGGTTATCACGGTTGGCGGATGGCAGGCGCAGGGGCGGAGACAGTTATTATCATTGACCCATCGTGCTTGTTTTATCATCAATTTATGGCCATTCGTCATTTTGTCGGCGCCGCTGATCATTATAAAACGCATTATATCCCCGTACCGCTTGAAGCTTTGCCGGAGCATAGCCAGCTGTTTGATACCGTATTTAGTATGGGCGTGCTCTATCATCGCCAGTCGCCGTTTGAGCATTTACAACAGCTAAAAGGGCAACTGGTTAAAGGTGGCGAGCTGGTGCTTGAAACCTTGGTTATCGATGGCGATGCCAATACCGTACTCGTGCCGCACGACCGCTATGCGCAGATGAATAATGTCTATTTTCTGCCATCGGTCGATGCACTCATTGGTTGGTTAGAAAAAGCAGGATTTACCGAAGTACGCTGCGTCGATATCGCCGTGACTTCTACCGCTGAGCAGCGCAAAACTGAATGGATGACTTATCATTCGTTGGCAGATTTTTTAGACCCTAATGATGCCAGCAAAACCATCGAAGGCTATCCAGCACCGAAACGTGCGACCCTTATTGCAAAAAAATAACTATTGCAAAGAAGGGATTAGACTGCAAACAGAAGATTAGAGTTATCAATCTCGCACAAGGCTGTCATTACTTTTAAATGCGATGTTTCTAAAATGAGCAGTGTTTTGAGAAATAGCTATGGCAAATACCGATTAAATAAACCAGCGTTTGAATGCCATTTCTATTAAAACTTTGAGGATAAAACCAATAAAGCCTGCACCAAGAGCTAAAAACATCCAAAAAGTACCCGCGCGACCCGCTTCAGATTGTTTTGATAAGTCCCAAATGATAAAGAATAAAAAGGCAATAAAAATGGGCAATAAAATATACATACCCCAACTGGTGACGGTACTGGCGGCAATAGCAAACATGGTTTTATCCTATAGATGAAAGTGTAAAGTGGCGCACGCTCTGAGGCTTTTTTTATGATTTTTTATAAATGAGACGATAATGTATAGAAAAAGCAGGCGATAACTGTTTTTCATTATAACGCGGAATAGAGCCGCTATAAATATTTCGCTAACGTCAGGCAACAGTAACGCTACAATCAGCCTAAACAACCCTGTATTTGCAGCCTATAATAGCCATCATCTCCTAAGCTATGCCTATCCAGTATAAAAGTGGTAATTTTAACGCTATTTTTGGTTCAAATAGTGCAATAGCGCCTAAAGGTTGTTATATTTATAGGTTACTTATTTTTTTTGTATTATCTTATATTTCACCAATTTTTTTGTTCATTTATCTGAGTTTATAGTCCTATGTCACAAGCCCAAATTGATACGCTCGCCTCACTATTTGATAGTGCCATCCAAGCCCTAAAAAATGACGGCGAACTACCGGCTGATTGGCAAAACAACAGCCAAATTACACGGACAAAAGACACCAGTCATGGTGATTTTGCGAGCAATATCGCGCTAACGGCCGCCAAAGCTGCGAAAGCCAATCCGCGCCAGCTTGCTGAAAAAATTGTCAACGCCTTGCCTGAAAACCAAAATATTCGCCAAGTAGAAATCGCGGGTCCTGGCTTTATCAACGTATTTTTAAATACCGAAGCCAAATTCGCCGTGTTAGACGATATCTTTAATTTGCAAGAACGCTTTGGTTTAAGCAAGCAGTTTAAAGGTCAAAAAATCCAAGTTGAATTTGTCTCGGCCAATCCAACGTCGAGCTTGCACGTCGGTCATGGTCGCGGTGCCGCCTTTGGCATGAGCGTGGCAAACTTGCTTGAAGCCATTGGTTATGATGTCACGCGTGAGTATTATGTCAATGACGCCGGTCGCCAAATGGATATCTTAGCGACCAGTACTTATTTGCGCTATCTAGAAGCCAACGCTGAGCCAGTCACATTCCCAGTCAATGGCTATCAAGGCGATTATGTCAGTGATATTGCTCAAACACTAAAAACCCAGCACGCTGATAGTTATGTGCATAGTTTTGCAGAAATTGCCAAAGACGTACCAGCAGATGCGCAGTTTGAGATAAATGCAGACGGCGAAAAAGTGCTGCTATCGGGCGATAAAGAAGCCCATATCGACGGACTGATTGCTAATAGTAAAGCCTTGCTTGGTGATGGTTATGAGCTGTTTTTAAATGCAGCGCTTAGTAGTATTTTGGCTGATATCAAAGACGACTTAAATGACTTTGGCGTCCGCTATGAATGCTGGTTTAGCGAAAGATCAATCGATAGCGAGATTGAACCTGTCTTACAAATCCTAGATGAAAAAGGCTATTTGTACGAAAAAGATGGCAATATTTGGTTTAAATCGACCGATTTTGGTGATGAAAAAGACCGTGTCGTTCGCCGTGCCAATGGTCAAAGCACCTATTTTGCCTCTGATATCGCGTATCATAAAAACAAGTTCGATCGCGGTTTTGATAAAGTCATCAACGTTTGGGGCGCTGACCATCATGGCTATGTCCCACGGGTGAAAGCGGCGTTAACGGCGCTTGGTATCGATGCCGACCGTCTTGATGTGGTGCTAGTACAGTTTGTCGCCTTATGGCGCGGTAGTGAAAAAGTGCAAATGTCGTCGCGCTCGGGCAAATTTGTCACCTTACGTGAGCTGCGTCATGAAGTCGGTAACGATGCCGCGCGCTTCTATTACGTCGCCCGTAAGCCTGAAGTACACGTTGACTTTGACTTAGAGCTTGCCAAATCGCAAAGTAAAGACAACTTGGTTTTCTATATTCAGTATGCGCATGCACGGGTTTGCCGCGTGTTAGAAAAACTAGAAACCAGTGGTCTGCAAGTAGACGATATTACTGGCGCTGAAAAGCAAGAGTTATTAACCGCACCGAGCGAAGAAGAATTGATTAAATTACTGGGCGCTTATCCGGCAACCTTGCTACGTGCAGCGACAGGCTATGAGCCGCATATCTTAACCAACTATCTAAAAGAGTTGGCGGCGTTATTTCATGGTTGGTACGATAGCAATCGCATCTTGCCCGTCAGCCTAACCTCGGGTGAGACGCCAAGCCAAGATGAGATGGATATGATGCAAGCTCGCCTACGCTTATCTAAGGCGGTTAGGCAGGTATTGAGTAATGGGCTTAGCTTATTAGGCTTGTCTGCGCCGTCTAGTATGTAGTATAAAGAGAGACGGCTGCTAGCCATCATTCGCCGACGACTATTTGGCAATAACAATTCGAAAATGATAATTCGACAATGACAGTTCAACATTGATAATTCGACAACGATAGATATATTCAGTAGGGAGAACGAGATCCATGTTAGCCAAAAAACCAAAAGGTGCCACTGAAAAACGCAAAACAAGTAGTGTGTCAGGCTTATTATGGATGTTTGTTGGGGCGGTGTTGACACTCATGATTGGGGTGTTTTTATACCTCTCACCATTGTTTAATTTTAGTCCTGCGGGCAGCGAAGACGGTACCGATCCTGATAGACAAGTTCAGCAACGAGTCGATACCGACACCGATAATGGTGATTATGAGTTTTATGATATTTTGCCCAATCAAGAGATGGCAACGATTCCTGATGAAGACTTTGGGGAAGGCGATGATAGCCAAGCAGGTCAAATCACTGACTTCGAGCCAGATGTAGTCGTTAATCAGCCTCAAAGTACGACGCCCGCTACTGATGCAGGTAACTTTGGCATCTCTGAAAATACCACTATTGAGCCGAATCGTGGCAACAATGCTAATAATGCAGCCACCAGCAATAATGACGACGATATTGTCATCGTTGAAGAAGATGCGACTTACGATGGCACACCAGCTGCCAACAATACAGGCGCGAATACAGGCGCGGCTGCGAACAAACCCAGCGCTGGTACTGCAAGCATTCAAGCGGCCAAACCTGCTACTTATATTTTGCAAATCAACAGCTTTGGTGATGCCGACGAAGCAGATCGTCGCCGTGCTCAAGTCTTGATGGCGGGTGTGGACGCTCGAGTGGTAAAAAATACCACGGGTAATGGTTTGCCTATCTATCAGGTTATCTCACGCCCGATGAATAACCGTCAAGCGGTTGCCACTGCTCAGCAGCGCCTACAAAACAATGGTATAGATTCTATCATTGTCGAACAGCGTCGTTAGACCTACAGTATTGATAAAAAAAGCGTCACGGTGGCGCTTTTTTTATCCCTTTTTTTTGATATATTTTTTGGCATCTTTTATCAAACTTAACATAAGAGCATCATGATGACTGTGACACCTTCAGAAACTGCACCCGTCGGTATGATTCGAGCTTTTTTCCAAAAGTATTTTATCGATGCTTTTACTGGGATGGCGTTAGGACTGTTTGTTACCCTTATTGCCGGTCTTATCATCTCGCAAATCGGTGGCTGGTTAAACTTGCCCGCCTTGGTTGCGGTTGGAAAACTGGCCTCAGTATTAATGGGTGCGGGTATCGGTGTCGGTATCGCTTATTATCTTAAAGCGCCAACGTTAGTGATGCTAAGCTGCTTGGTTGCAGGGATGCTTGGTGCGCATTCTGAAGCTTTGATGGCAGGTAACTTATTTATCGCGCAAGAGGCCGGTCCAGCAACCTTTGCTGCCGTGCCCGGTAATCCGATTGGTGCTTATTTGACCTCAGTATTTGCTTATCGTGCTGGTACTTGGGTCGCGGGCAAAACCAAGCTCGATATTTTGCTGATACCGTTAGTAGTATGTACGGTGGCCCTAATCGTCTGTGCGCTGCTTAATCCTCCTGTCGTTGCTGCGGTCAATGCAATTGGTCAAGGCATTCAAGCCGCAACTGAATTGCAGCCATTATTAATGGGTATCGTGATAGCAGTCGTCGTTGGGATTCTATTGACACTACCGACCTCAAGCGCTGCTATCTGTATCGCTATTGGGCTTGGCGGCTTAGCGGGCGGGGCGGCTGTCGTTGGCTGTGCGGCGCATATGATTGGTTTTGCGGTGGCCAGTTTTAAAGATAACGGCGTCAGTGGCGTCATATCTCAAGGACTTGGCACCAGTATGCTACAAATCCCTAACGTCCTTAGAAAACCTATTGTTTTATTACCTGCTGTGATAGCCAGTGCTATTGTTGGTCCTATCGCAACTGTTGGCTTTGGGCTGGCTTGTACGGCAACTGGTGCTGGTATGGGTACGGCAGGATTGGTTGGGGTGTTTGGCGTCATTGAAGCATCACAAGGAATTATGAGTAGCGCTCAATTATGGACGGCGATTATTTTATTGATGTTTATTTTACCTGCGCTTATCGCTGGGGTGGTCGCTTATGTGATGCGCCGCCTTGGTTGGTTGGTCGATGGCGATATGAAACTGCCTTAAATTAATCAAATTATACTAAGCATCAATAATTATAAAAAAGCCCAGCTACTTAAGGAGCTGGGCTTTTATATTATATAACTTATAAGCTTTTTTAATTAACGACGGACATCTTTTGGTGCATCGCCGTTCGGCCAATCTTTGTCTTTATTGGCTTTTACAGGGCGTGGCAAGTGGGTAAAGTAGGCGGCAATATCGACGGCTTCTTGGTCGCTTAGCGTATTACCTTGTCCAAATGGCATTTTACCTTTGATAAAGGCGGCGGCAGTATAAGTACGTGCCATCCCTGCGCCATCATTAAAGGATTTATCGCCAGCTACCGCAGGATAGATATAAGTACCATCGTCATTATATTGACCTTCGCCATTATCACCGTGACAAACGCTACATTTTTCTGCAAATAGCTTTTCACCCGTTTCAGGGTTTGGCTCTAACTCTTTATTTACTTTGACAAATCCACGACCTTCAGGAGATACGCCGACGGGCATATCTTGCGACAGCCAAGTCATATAAGAGATAATGGCGTTCATATCATCGGAGCCCAAATCAAGCGCTGTACCGTTCATTGAGCGCTCAAAACAACCATTGACACGCTCTTGCAAGGAGTTGATACGACCACCGCGCGAACGATAAATAGGGAAGATGCCCGGCAGACCATTCCATGGCGCCGCAAACGCTTCTGAGCCGTTACCTAAGTGGCAACTGGTACAGTTGAGCTGGTTACCAACGTTATTTGGCATCTCTTTATAAGTATGATTGACAATCTGTAAACCTCGACGAATGGCGGCACCGCGCTCGTCATCTGGGATGGTAGATTCGTCTGGCATATTAATCGCTGGTTTGCCTTCAGCTGCGCCTGCCGCATCACCGCCGCCTGCGCTAGCGCTCATATCACTGGCAGCTGGCATATTACCTTTTAGCGTTTCGGCACGGGCTTCGAGGGCTTTAACGCGAGCCAAGGCTTCTGCTTCTTCCAAACGGTCAACGGCTTTGGTCTCATTGCTATTACTACAGCCGGCCATACTGACGGCACTAAAGCGACAAATGATGCCAACAGATGGTGAACGTTCTAAATAGCAAGGCATACTGTTTTTACTAAAAAGCGCGTAAATATGAAAATATTTACGCGCTTTTTTTGATGAAGATGTTTTTATATAGTAATTGCAAAATAAAATCGATACGTTAGTATTCTTGTGCTAATGGGATAGATTTTTCTTGCTTGCTGTTCGCAGGCGTAACAGAGGCTGCAAAAAACTCACCCCATTAGCATTTTGTATCGGTTTTAGATCGAATAGACGACAGCTGTTTAACTTATTATTGTTTATCTGCCGCTATATTAATTAGCAATCGCCGCTTTGCGGTTAGCCGTTTTTGCGCGTTTTTTGCCTTTTAATTGACGTGATAGCTTATTGACGTCATTCAATACCTTGCTATAGCGTGCTGGGAATACGCGCTGGACAGCATCTATCATTTTGGCATCATTGCCAATCAAGCAGCGTGGCTGATTGGTCGCGGCAGCCTGCAAAATAATCCAAGCGGCGGCGCTGGCATCAAATTTTAAAAATTTATTAAAACTACTGATGGCTTTGCGGCCGCTACGCATACCAAGGTCGCTGATACTGTCGTTACCACGGGCGCTATTGGCGATATTGGTTTTGATGCCACCGGGATGAATACAGGTCGCTGAGACGCCGCAGCGCTGAATATCTAGCTCTTGACGCAGACTTTCAGTAAAGCCGCGTACGGCAAATTTGCTAGCATTATAGGCAGATTGTGACGGCTGCGCGGTCAAACCAAACAAGCTTGAGATGTTAATGATATGACCATGTTCGTTAAACTTACGTGCTTTGCTGTCTTTTTTACCACCATCAATTTCGCTTTCTTTCACGCTGTTTTTAATCAATGGCAAAAATGCCTTGGTGCCGTAAACCACGCCCCAAAAGTTGATGTCCATCACCCATTCAAGCTCGCTAATGCTGCTACCTTCTACGCTTGAATAAAGCGCCACGCCCGCATTATTAAAGATAAAGTTTACTTTACCATGCTCCGCCATCACGCTATCCGCCCACGCTTCGACGGCTTTATTATCTGAGACATCGAGTACCGTGGTGGTGACTTTGACATCATAGCCGACCAGTAACTCTTTGGTTTGTGCCAATTGCTCAGCATTGATATCTGATAGCGCCACATGGCAGCCCATTTTTGCTAAATGAATGGTAAGCTCGCGCCCCATGCCAGAGCCAGCACCAGTGATAGCGGCGACATGGTTGCGGTAATAGGAGGTAATGTCAAGGTCTTGCTGCGAGGAAAAATGCAGATGTTGGCGTAGTGAATTTGCTATTGCAGAGACATTTCCAGAAACAGTGTTAAGCATGATAAACAGTCCTTTGTATCATTAATTGTATTGGTATTTCTACTTTAGCATGATTGATGATAAGCGCTGATAGCAATTGATAAACGCGGCTGTCATTTTTACCCACTACATTCGCTGCAAGAAATAAAATGAGAAGTAAGCGGACATAAAAAAAGTGTCTAGTATAATTCACACTAGACACTTTTACTTTAATTACCGCTTCAATAGAGCAGATAAGAGCTTTTAAGCGTCTATCGCTATCTGTTCTGAGTCACCGTTAGAGAAGGTGATTTCAGGGATTTTACCGTCGTTGATTACTGCTTCATCAACGAGTACAGTCTTAGCATTTTCCATTGAAGGCAGCTCATACATGGTTTCAAGTAGGGCATTTTCTACGATAGAGCGCAGACCACGGGCACCTGTTTTGCGTGCCATTGCTTTTTTAGCAATCGCATCAAGCGCTTCTTTAGTAAAGGTAATGTCAGCGCCTTCCATATCAAACAGATACTTATACTGCTTAACCAACGCATTCTTAGGCTCTGTGAGAATTTGCACCAATGCATCTTCATCAAGCTCTGTGAGCGCAGCAAGCACAGGAAGACGACCGATAAGCTCAGGGATAAGACCAAACTTGATCAAATCTTCCGGCTCTACTTGTTGTAGTAGCTCTGAGCTACGTTTACTATCGTCTTTTGAGCTGACATCGGCATTAAAGCCAATGCCTGTTTTTTCAGTACGCTGCTGAATCACTTTATCAAGACCGGCAAACGCGCCACCAACGATGATAAGGATATTGCTGGTGTCAACTTGGATAAGCTCTTGCTGTGGATGCTTGCGACCGCCGTGTGGCGGAATAGCGGCAACCGTGCCTTCGATAAGCTTAAGCAAGGCTTGCTGGACACCTTCACCTGACACGTCACGCGTGATAGATGGGTTGTCGCCTTTTTTGCTGATTTTATCAATCTCATCGATATAAATGATGCCTTGCTCAGCTTTACTGACATCATAATCTGATGCTTGCAATAGCTTTTGCACGATGTTTTCAACATCTTCACCGACATAACCAGCTTCGGTTAAGGTCGTGGCATCTGCCATCGCAAATGGCACATCAAGCAGGCGCGCTAAAGTTTGCGCCAGTAAAGTCTTACCAGAACCGGTTGGACCAATCAGCAAGATATTACTTTTTGCCAATTCTACCATGGCATCATCAGCACCGATTTTAGCTTTTTTGCTGTCATTAGCCAAAGTTTGGCTGACTTTTAGGCGTTTATAATGGTTATAAACCGCCACCGCCAAGGCTTTTTTCGCCGCATCTTGCCCGATGACATATTCGTCAAGCTTGGCACGCAGCTCTTTTGGTGTTGGCAGCTTTTTATTGACCCAAGAGGTATCAATGTCGCTGTCGTCGTCACCATCTTCGGCGCTATCGGCAATCAGGTCTGTACATAGCTCAATACATTCATTACAAATATTGGCGTCGTCAGCGGCAATCAGCTGCTTTACTTCACTTTTTTCTTTGCCGCAAAACGAACACTGCGGGGTGTTATCTTCTGCCATATACAGGCACTCCTAAAATTTAATACTGATCAATATTCTGATTATGGACATCGATGCAAAAGCGCAGGGCACTTAATATATTTTCTCTTACCCTATCGCGCTTAGGCATCTGATGTTTTAAAGTCTCTTAGACGGCTGCTATTAAAGCGCTTATAGAGAAGTCGGGCGACGCTCTAATACTTCATCAACCAAACCATATTCTTTAGCTTCTTTGGCATCTAACCAATAGTCACGCTCAACGTCTTTTTCGATTTTTTCAACGGGTTGACCGGTACGCTCAGCCAAAATCTCGTTCAAGCGAGCACGCGTTTTTAGAATTTCACGCGCATTAATTTCGATATCAGTTGCCTGACCTTGCGCGCCGCCTGAAGGCTGGTGAATCATTACGCGAGAGTTGGCTAGGGCATAACGTTTGCCTTTTTCGCCAGCTGCGAGCAAAAATGAGCCCATGCTATAAGCGCCGCCCATACAAATGGTCGAAACTTCAGGTTTGATAAAGTTCATGGTATCAAAAATAGCCAAACCAGCACTGACTGAGCCACCTGGCGAGTTGATATATAAATGGATGTCTTTATCAGGGTTTTCTGCTTCTAAGAATAATAACTGGGCGACGATAAGATTGGCCATGTGGTCTTCAACTTGACCGGTCAAAAAGATAACCCGCTCACGTAATAGGCGTGAGAAAATATCAAACGAGCGTTCACCGCGCGCTGACTGCTCAACCACCATTGGAACCAATGCAGCTTGGGGCGCGCTTTGGTTATATTGTGCGCTTTGGGCAGTGGTGTGCGCACTCATCAACATATCAAAATGCGGGTTAGCAGTGATGCGATCATAATCTGTCATAAAGATGTCCTGTTTATAAGTACATAAAGTAAAGAGGTATAGGCTAGCTGTTGGCTAAATTTTTATGGTGGTTATCATTGTAAACATTGCCGCCTATGAATAAAAGCTGCCTGTTAATAAAAGCTATCTGCTAATAAAACCTATTCGGTTCAATTAAATGCTTTAAATATCGCTAGCAAGTAGCCAATCATATTCATGATTTAAGACGGCGCTTAAAAGTTATTCCATCTACTTGCTAGAAATAGCAGCTGTCAAAAATAGTAGCCGCTAAAAATAATTGAGCTAATGGTAACTTTTTTATTGCGGCAATAGTAACTTTTTAATGTGACAAATGATAAATGACTCCCTATTAATAAGGCGTCTGTGCCCATTTATCAAGGGCAGTAGCAATAAACACCAGATAAAAGTAGCTAATAAGCCAGTAATTTATAAGCTCGCAATAAAAATGCCCTAACAAATTGTTAGGGCATTGGCATTGTGTTTAGCATTTTTGCAATAAGAGTAGCAATTTGCTATTAATAGCAAATTGCCAAGTTATCTCTTACTAAATTACATACCTTGCTGCTGTTGTTGCTGAGCAGCTAGCAAGTCTTGGTAGCTGACTTCTTTGTCAGTTACTTTACCTTGCTCGATTAGATAGTCAACCACTTGGTCTTCTAGAACCACAGACTCAATGTTAGCGCGTTGCTGCTTGTCATTGGTGTAGTACTCGATGACCTCGCTTGGATCTTCGTAGTTTTCAGCGGCTTCTTTGATAAAGCTTTCAACACGCTCTTGGTCGACTTCTAAGCCTTTGGTGTCGATAACGCGAGCAACGATGATGCCAAGACGGGCAGCACGTAGCGCTTGCTCTTCGAACAGCTCATTTGGCAGCATGTCTTTATCGAAGCTATCAGCATTGGCACCGAACTGCTGAGAAAAACGTTGCATCATCATGTTGCGTTGACGCTCGATTTCTTGCTCTAGCATGGCGTTTGGTACGTCAAACTCGTTCTTTTCTAGTAGCGCATCAAAGGTCGCTTGTTTTACTTGGCTACGCGCCGCATTTTTGATTTCGCGTTCCATGTTTTTACGCACGTCTTCTTTTAATTTCTCAACGCCGCCTTCTTTAACACCGAATAGCTCTAGGAATTCTTCGTTGATTTCAGGTAGTTTTGATTTTTCAACCAATTTTACGTTGATTTTGAACTGGGCTTCTTTACCAGCCAAGTTTTCAGCTTGGTAATCTTCTGGGAAAGTAACGTCAATGACTTTTTCTTCGCCAGCTTTCATGCCTTTGATACCATCTTCAAAGCCTGGAATCATCTGGTTGCTACCGATAACCAGTTTGAAGTCTTCAGCAGAACCGCCTTCGAATTTTTCGCCGTCGATTGAGCCTTCAAAGTCAAACGTTACTTGGTTGTCTTTGGCCGCTTTACCTTTTTTCTCAACGAATTCTTCACGTTGTTTTTGTAGGTTTTCAATCATGGTGTCAACGTCTTCGTCGCTAACCGTCGCTGTGTGACGCTCAACTTCGATTTCATCAATACCTTGTACGTCGATTTCTGGGAAGATTTCAACAGTGGCTTGATATACCAAGAAATCATCTTCAAGTTTTACATCATCGATGTTAGGCATGCCAACGGCGCGGATGTCTTCCGATTTGATCGCTTCAAAAACGGTATCACGGATCACATCGTTGATAACTTCTTGTTGAATGCCAGCACCGTACTGTGAACGGATATGTGACATAGGGACGTTACCTTTACGGAAACCATCAATCTTGGCAGTTTTCGCAACTTGGCGAATACGGCCTTCAACTTTGTTTTGAATTTTTTCAACGGGTACTTTAACCGTTAGCTGAGTTTCTTTGTTAGATAGCTTGTTGGTTGTAACTTGTAAATCTGTAGCCATGTTCATTACACCTTTAGGATTTAATAGTACGTTTGATTAAATAGTACTTAGGGTTAAATAGTAATAGACAACCGTGCCTCAAAATACGGGCGAGTGTGACCGATTGCCGTTGGAATAAATAGGGGATATTGATAGCGCGCAATTTCGCAGTCCGTGCCCGTAGCAATCGCTACTGACACAAAAATGTGAAACGCTTTATCTGAATAGACGCTATCTGATATCAATATTAACCGTAAATAGGTCGCATAATAACGCTTTTTGCGCAATTATACAGACAAATAACGGCTTTCAACAAAATTTTAAAAGTAGAACAGTATAATCCATCTGTTTATCAAAGTAAAAATTATCTGTTTGCGGTCTAAATAGGGCAGCGCTGCTATCGTCCGTTCAAATAAAATTACTGGGTTAATATTGTCGTATTATCGGTATTATCGGTATTAACTATTATCGGTATTAATAACATAGCAAAGCAGTAAACGCTATGGATCGACGATAAGGTAGGACTGCTTTTATTCGGATTGCTTTTATAAGGCAGAATTGCTTTTATAAAGACAATAAAGGCAACTGCGCCAATAATTGCTCAATCGCCTGACCGCGATGACTGATGCTGTTTTTATCAGCAGCGCTGAGGCTTGCCGCCGTTGCTTGCAACTCTGGCAACCAAAACAGCGGGTCATAACCAAAACCGCCATCACCATGCGGCGCCGTCAAAATCTCACCGTGCCATAAACCTTGGGCGATAATTGGTAACGGGTCATCTGCGTGACGTACCATTGCCAATACGCAAACGAACATGCCTTTAATAGGCTCATCAGGCTGTGCTGCGCGAATAGGCTGCAAGTCGGCAACAAGCTTAGCATTGTTTTTACTGTCATTGCCGTGCTCGCCTGCATAGCGGGCAGAGTAGATACCGGGTGCATTGCCCAATGCTGGCACGCATAACCCTGAATCATCAGCAATCGCCGGTAATCCGCTTGCTCGGCTGGCATGACGGGCTTTGATAATGGCGTTTTCAACGAAGCTTAATCCATCCTCGATTGCATCGTCGATATCAAGCTGACCTTGCGGGACAATCGTCACATCTAGATTTGCCTCAGCAAATAGGCGGGTAAACTCAGCAAGTTTGCCTTTATTGTTACTGGCGAGCACCCATTGGCTTTGTGGTGTGTCTGGATTTGAATCATTTAAGGTGGATGCTTGTTGATGAGTCTCTGTGGCGCTGGCTTGATTCATATTCTTTGTCCGTAATTGAGTCGCTTATACGCGCATATTCTAGGCTAGCATCGGCTAAATTACCAATTAGCATAACGAATCGCTGATTCATAACATTTGGTAACTGATATTTGTCGTCACTATTGCTATAATAGGCAACAAGCTACAGTGAATTATATCTTATAGCTTGTGAACTTAAAGTTAATAATAGCTTTAATCGTTAGTAAATAGTTTTAAACGCTAACAATGGTTTTTAAGTCCCTGTTTTGGCATTTGACGGTTTTGATGTTTAATGACTTGGCATTTAAAAAGTTTGAGTGTTTAAAATTTCTCGTATTTAACGATATAATAACTATTGAGTGTTGCTCGCTTAAGATAACTTTCAAATTTAGCGCTTTTTTAGGTTTACCGCATTATGTGTTAGCCTAGTGAGTGTTAAATTTCTCTAACAATAAACTAAGCCAATTTAGTCTCATAATTTATAGCGTTTGTTTTAAGCTATACCTAATACTAATGGCTAAACCAGCAAGGATAAAATAATATGTCAAAGATTACATTACCAGAACTACCGTATGCAAAAGACGCGCTAGAGCCACATATCAGTGCTGAAACGCTAGAATACCATCATGACAAGCATCACAACGCATATGTGACTAAGTTAAACGAATTGCTACCAGGTTCTGGTCTAGAAGACAAAACTTTGTCAGAAATCATCGTAGCAACCGCTAAAGATGACAGCAAACAAGGTATGTTTAACCAAGCAGCACAAGTTTGGAATCACACGTTCTACTGGAACTGCATGACGCCAGACAATGGCGGCGGCGAACCTACTGGTGACTTGAAAGCGAAAATCGAAGAAGACTTCGGCAGCTATGACAAGTTCCGTGAAGAGTTCAAAAACGCAGCATTGACTCAGTTCGGTTCAGGTTGGGCTTGGCTAGTGGCTGATAAAGTCGGTGGCAAACTATCAATCGCCAAAACAGCTAACGCTGATACGCCACTTGCACATGACCAAGTAGCAGTATTGACTTGTGACGTGTGGGAACATGCGTACTACATCGATTATCGTAACCGTCGTCCTGACTATGTGGACACGTTCCTAGACAAGCTAGTGAACTGGGACTACGCAAACGCTAAATATAAAGGTCAAGATGCTGGTGTTGAAGAGTAATCTTTAACGACTAAGTATTTGATTGATAAAAAAGGACGCTGAGAGGCGTCCTTTTTTTGGTTTGGATTTATATAAAAAATGGCTCTTTTGGGATTGTCTAATTAGTTAGGTTCTTTCTCATCTAATAGTTGTATTTTAGTGGAACTTAAATCAATGAAGTTTGCGATTTCTCTTACAGAAATTAATGATAGCTTTTTAGTATTTAATTCATAATAGCGTTGGTTATTTTGCCAGCTAAAATTGTATAAAAGCTCTTGTCTATCAGAATATAGGCTTTCTAGTCTTGCAGGCTTATCATTGACTTTATCGTTCAAGAAATCCTCAATCACTGTTAGCCTGACGGAACCGTTTTTAGGTATATAATGTTCTGTGAGCTCAATAACAGATTGACCATTATTGATATCGTAGACCTGATAAAATATATTGTATTTGTTATTAGCTAATATGCCAGAGCTATTCAAACCTACCAACTTACTATTATAAAAATTATCTAAGAGAACTGGCTCGAATGTTAATTTATATTTAGCTTTATTGATATCTTCATCTAGGGCTTGGAAGTTATTCTTAGCCTCACCAATCATTGTCTCATCAAACTCTGTTGTCTGTATGCCACCACTAAGGCTGCCAGTAGTTTTCAAATTTTTTAATGCAGTTAAGGCTTCGTTTCTTTCAGATTCTATTAGGTTAGATAATTTGATGTAGTGTATGCCCATATCCTCTTCTTCTAAACCAAAAGCTTTGTAGGCTTTTTGCTGATTATTTTCACTATCTACGTCGATAATATTCGCTACATTAGGGTTTATCAGAAATAAATATATAATAAGAATAAAAGAAATTGTACCTAATCCTAAAAACACTATAAGGTTTTTTCTCATAAGAACGACTCTTTACTATAGTGATAAATGGCAGCTTTTTACAGCAGTAAAAGGGTGGATTTAAGTTCCCAAGCTAACTTTTCTACTATGTTTCTAAGAAGCTACAATAACCTAAAAATATAGATTTTCATCTAAACTAGAGTTAGTTAAACCCTCTGATATACAGCGTGGGGAGTAGTGCTACAACACCTCAAACCCAAACTTACCCAACGCTTCCCTCAACATCGCAATATTATAATAAGCATGCGCATTAACGGTATTTTGAAAGAAAATATAGAGCGTATCAAAATGCTGATGCTGATTGGCAATTGCTTGCGCCCAATCCTGCATTTCCGCCTCGCTGTAGCGATAATCATGACGGTCAGCGGCACTCATCGCATCCCACCAGTTTAGATTGTTACCATGCATCCGCAGATAGCCAGTGCGCTCGGTAAATATCAATCGTGACGGTGGTAGACCGCTGACTTTGGGGTAATCGACGCTACACCAAATCAGCCCTTGTTTGACAAAACTATCAACCACTTGCGGGGTATGCCAACCATTATGGCGAAACTCAACGGCTAGTGGATAGTCTTGAAACCAACTGACAAGGTTTGCCAGATATAGACGATGCTCGCGGGTACGATCAAAGCCGTGTGGGAATTGTAGTAGTAGTGGCGCGAGAGCGTTGGCTTCGATCAGTGGCGTGAGGGCAGTAATAAATGCTTGCGCGTGATCGCTTGTGCCTTTACGTGCATGAGTAAAGTCTTGATGCAGTTTGACCGCGAACTTCAACTCACTGTCTGCTTGCACGTAGGCTTTATCGACCATACCAGCAAAGGCTTTTTGTCCGATGGGCGCGTAGAAAGTGCTATTAATCTCGACCGCGCCGTATTGCGTGGCGTATTCGCGTAAGAAATCCGTCTTTTTGGTACCAGTGGGATATAGCGTACCAAGTAAGTCGGTATCGCTATAACCGCCGGTGCCAAGGTAAATACGCGGAGTAGGGGTACTGTCCATGTTGACCACCCTTTGCTATTTTTAATTTATCATTAATAAGCTTATTTTTTACGTGACCATAGCCATTCAATGAGTGCCAATAGTGCGTTGTTGTCTGCACTGTCTTTTTTGCCACTCAGCTCACGGCTGCTCAACTCGCGAATAATGGCTGCGCGTCCGTCATTAAATAGCGATTGCGCATAGGTGGTTGCCTGCTCAACGCCCATCAATTTTACATAGGTAGATTTGTCTAACTTTTCATCGCTGCCAGCAGGTTTGCCAAGCGTATCGGTGCTGGTGGTGACGTCTAAAATATCGTCTTGTACCTGAAAGGCGAGTCCAATATGCTGCGCACACTCTTGTAGAGCCATACGCTGTGGAGCGGTCGCGCCAGCGCAAATCCCGCCCATTAGCATCGCCGCTTCAATGAGCGCACCGGTTTTATCACGGTGGATAGCTTCTAAATCGCTTTGTGAAATGCCTGTAGTAGCTTCGGCATTAAGGTCGAGCATTTGACCCGAAACCATACGTCTGGCACGCGGCGCAAATATCGCGATGAGCTGGCTTGCGATAGCTGAGTCAAACGGCGCAAAGGTTGGCAGCTCTGCCGTCAATACTTCAAAAGCTAAGGTCTGTAGCACGTCACCTGCCAGCAGTGCGGTTGATTCTTCAAAGACGATATGGGCGGTTGGCTGACCACGGCGCAGGTCGTCATCGTCCATACATGGCAAGTCATCATGCACCAATGAATAGGTATGCAGCAGCTCTACTGCCAACGCCGCACGGCGACACATATCATAATCTGAGTCGTTTTCTAACAGAGCTTCCAAACCGTCAGCGTTAGCCATACTGTTTTTATCATCAGTGCTTTTATCTGTATTTTCATTGGCATTGGCATTGGCATTGGCATTAGCATTGCTTTGATTGACACTATCAAAGGCGCTGGCGACCAATAACGGACGTACCAATTTACCTTGACCGGTCATCACATAACGGCAAGCATCAATCAGTGGGCTTGGCAGCTCAGCGTAAGCAAATAGCACTTCGATATCTTGCGACAGTTGCGCGCGCACGGCGCTATGAAATTGCTCGGTGTTGTTATCGAAGCCAGCAAAAGATACGAGTCTTGTAGGCATCAGGCTTGGCGTATTAGTAGAAGAAGTAGAAACAGTCATAACCCAACCATCTATCAGGTGAATAATAAAAATAGTGCTAGTGTAGCATGATAGATTATATTCCTTAGCGAGCGGGTATCATCAATGACGCATTTTTGGCGCTTTAATGTTAAAAAATTGGCTTAAAAAAGCTGGAAATAATACAACAAGCCCTCGTTACGTATGGGCGATGTATCTTGGCGGTTGGATATGTTTTGATAAGGGATAGCGCTTATCGATAAATAAGCGGTATTTATAAGCGTTAAAAGCATGATTGTCAGTATATAATCTCAGTATACAAGCAGTCACTTAAAGCACCTTGGCAGCAAGGTAAAGGGCTAGTATCGACTTAAGAGTGACTTGCGAGTATGGTATTAGCTTGTGACAGTCGGGGGCATAATCCCCTACACTAATTGGCGTGAAAATGGTCTGGTGCTTAGCAGGTGGGTTTTTAGCCCTTATCTATGTGACATATCAGCTCAATATTCAGTCAGTATTTATACGACGGGTATTCGCACCATTAGGATTTATCACAGCATACCGGCAACAATCGTATATAAATAAAGCGCCGTATTCAGTTGTGCTAACGCGGTAACATTCGGCATAGAACATGAATATATAAGCATGAGCGCTGGATAATAAAGACATCTGCACTGCTTACTTTATGCTGACTTTATAAGGCAGTAGGTTGGCAGTGTTATTACTCGTTTTACTAACAATAACTGGCTATGTGCTTTAATTTTAAAACTTTTAATTTTAAAACGTAGCTTTCGTTATATAGCAAGGAGTTTCAAATGGTATACCAAGGAAATCGCATCACGGTGACAATGCTAGAGGATGGCATCGCCAACATGCAGTACAACGCCGAAAATGAGAGCGTGAACAAGTTTGATGCTGAAACCAATAAGCAATTTGGCGAAGCGGTTACTGCTTTAGAAAAAGCGGATAACGTAAAGGGTCTTATCGTGACGTCGAGCAAAGGCGTGTTTATCGCTGGTGCTGATATCACAGAATTCGTCGGCTCTTTTAAAAAGCCAGAAAGCGAAATCAAAGACTGGGTTGTTAACATCAACGACGCCTTTAACCGTTTTGAAGATTTGCCGTTTCCAAAAGTAGCCGCTATCAATGGCGCAGCGCTTGGCGGTGGTTGTGAGATGACCTTGGTTTGTGAATACCGCGTCATGAGCGACAAAGCCATCATCGGTCTACCAGAAACCCAATTGGGTATTTTCCCAGGTTTTGGTGGTACGGTTCGTAGTACGCGTATCATTGGTATCGACAATGCGCTTGAATTGATTGCTACTGGTACACCAAAGAAAGCACTTGATGCGTTAAAACTTGGCTTAGTGGATGCGACTGTTCCTGCCGATGATTTACAAGATGCAGCGATTGATTTGGTCAAAAAATGTATCTCAGGTGAGCTTGATTGGCAAGCGAAGCGTGAAGAGAAGCTTGCGCCTGTTAAGCTAAACCAGCTTGAGCAAGCGATGGCATTTAACAGCGCAAAAGGTATGATTTTTGCCAAAGCCAATCCTAAGCAGTACCCAGCGCCAGCAATCGCTATTGAAGCAATTGAAAAGCATGTAAATCTGCCACGTGATAAAGCAATCGAAGTGGAAGCGACTTACTTCGCAAAAGCGGCGAAAACGCCACAAGCAGAAAGCTTGGTTGGTCTGTTCTTAAACGATCAGTTGGTCAAAAAATTAGCTAAGCAGCACAGCAAAAAAGCACATGAAATCAATGAAGCGGCCGTACTTGGCGCGGGTATCATGGGCGGCGGTATCGCTTATCAGGCAGCCAGCAAAGGCTTGCCAATCATTATGAAAGACATCAAGTCTGAGCAATTAGACCTTGGTATGGGCGAAGCCAGCAAGCTACTTGGCAAAATGGTTGAACGTGGCAAAATGACCCCAGCAAAAATGGGTGAAACCTTAAGCCGTATCCGTCCGACTTTGAACTATGGTGACTTTGCTGAGACTGATATCGTTATCGAAGCCGTCGTAGAAAATCCAAACGTGAAGCGTGCGGTACTAAAAGAAGTCGAAGGCTTGGTAAAAGACGACTGTATCCTAGCGTCAAACACCTCAACGATTTCTATTACTTATCTAGCGGAAGCACTAGAGCGTCCAGAAAACTTCGTTGGTATGCATTTCTTTAACCCAGTAAACCGTATGCCGCTAGTAGAAGTTATTCGCGGTGAAAAATCTTCTGAAGAAGCTATTTCAACGACCGTTGCTTTGGCCACAAAAATGGGTAAAGTGCCTGTCGTCGTGAATGACTGCCCAGGTTTCTTGGTAAACCGTGTGTTGTTCCCATACTTTGGTGCCTTTGACTTGCTCCTTAAGCAAGGTGCGGACTTTGCTCATGTCGATAAAGTCATGGAAAAATTCGGCTGGCCGATGGGTCCTGCTTACCTAATCGACGTCGTTGGTTTAGATACTGGCGTACACGGCGCAGAAGTCATGGCAGAAGGTTTCCCTGACCGCATGAAGCCTGATTATAAAGGTGCTATCGAGCATTTATATGAAAACAAACGCCTAGGTCAGAAAAACGGCATTGGTTTCTATAAATATGAGATGGACAAGCGCGGCAAGCCTAAAAAAGTTGCTGATGAAGCGACTTATGAGCTATTAAAAGCCACTACTGATAGCGACAAGCAGACCTTTGATGATCAAGCGATTATCGACCGCACCATGCTGGCTTTCTGTAATGAGACTGTACGTTGCCTAGAAGACAATATCGTCAGCACGCCATCTGAAGCCGATATGGCGATGATTATGGGCGTTGGTTTCCCACCATTCCGCGGTGGCCCTTGCCGTTATATCGACCAAATGGGTCTAGATAACTACTTGGCGCTGTGTGAAAAATACGCATACCTTGGCAAAGCCTATGAAGCCCCGCAAAAGATTCGCGATATGGCAGCAGCAGGCGAGACCTTTTACGCCACGGCGTAATGGGCAGTCATTACTAGGATGAAGTGCCGTACGTTTACTATTGAGGCTGAGAGCAAGTTAGTTATTTATGCTCTTTAATGCCAATATTCTTTAATAGCAGACGTACGATTATAGTTGGTTAAATTTAGGCTAGTACAAGAAAATCGAGCGCAGAGGTACCTATTGTACTTTAAGCGGGATTGACGCAGTCATAGCCTAAAATGAACTGACTACACTGACAATAAAAATTGAAAAGGAAGATAGTATGACAATTTTAAGTCCAAAAGACGTGGTCATCGTAGATGGCGTACGCTCAGCAATGGGTAAATCTAAAAACGGTATGTTCCGCCACGTTCGCGCTGATAGCTTATCAGCTGAGCTGGTACGTGCCTTAGTTGAGCGTAACGACTTTGACCCACGTGACGTCGAAGACATCATCTGGGGCTGTGTAAACCAGACTTTAGAGCAAGGTTTGAACATCGGTCGTAACATCGGTCTGCTGGCTGGTATTCCAAAGACTGCTGGCGGCCAAACGGTTAACCGTCTATGTGGTTCATCTATGCAGGCGCTACACACTGCTGCCGCGCAAATCATGACCAACCAAGGTGAAGTATTCATCATCGGTGGTGTTGAGCACATGGGTCACGTTGGCATGATGCATGGCGTTGATCTCAACCCTGAAGCGTCAAAGCACTATGCAAAAGCCTCAAACATGATGGGCTTGACCGCTGAAATGCTTGGTCGTATGAATAATATCACTCGTGAAGAGCAAGATGCTTTCGGTCTTGAGTCACATCGCCGCGCATGGGCTGCAACGGTAGAGGGTCGTTTTGACAATGAAATCATCGGTATCGAAGGTCATGATGCTGCTGGTCGCTTGCAACTATGTACCGTTGATGAAGTGATTCGTCCAGATGCAACGATGGAGCAAATGCAAAAGTTACGTCCAGCCTTTGATCCTAAAGGCGGTACGGTCACTGCTGCGACCTCATCTGCATTATCTGACGGTGCGTCAGCAATGTTAGTCATGAGCGCACAAAAAGCCAAAGACTTAGGTCTTAAGCCTCGTGCTCGTATTCGTAGCATGGCTGTTGCTGGTTGTGATGCCGCTATCATGGGTTACGGTCCTGTACCGGCTACCCAAAAAGCACTTAAGCGCGCTGGCATGAGCATCGACGATATGCAAACCATCGAGCTAAACGAAGCGTTTGCAGCGCAAGGCTTGTCAGTACTAAAAGCCTTGAACTTATCGGACAAGCAAGACATCGTCAATATCAATGGTGGCGCGATTGCACTAGGTCATCCACTAGGTTGTTCAGGTGCTCGTATCACAGTGACTTTGCTAAATGCCATGGAGCAGTCAGATACTGAAATTGGTCTAGCAACGATGTGTATCGGTCTTGGTCAAGGTATCGCGACCATTATTGAGCGTGTGTAATTTTTAGACTGTATTAGCTTTGCAATATTTTAGCATTTTAAAAGAAGCCTCCAATCAAGCGATTGGGGGCTTTTTTATTTATAAAAAATAACGAGGTATCTATGACGCAACGTTCATAAGTTGTTAATAAAAATTATCTCCATTGACGCCCTCAGCAAACTATGACTAAATAAGAGCTAGGTTTAATAATAATGATATAGAGGCCAAATATAGCGTCGCCTTTACCTATTAATATCAGTCGTACAAGGAGTGTACTATGTCTACCATGATTACCGATCGCACTTATCGTATCGCCCGTGAAAATACCCAAGCGATGATTATCGATGTTCAAGAACGCTTAACGCCGCATATCTATGACCATGAAAATATTGTCAAAAAGACCGTCACGCTAATCAAAGGGCTGCAAGCGCTTGATATTCCTATTATGCTCAATGAGCAATATAAAAAGGGACTTGGCGATACCCTGCCTGAGATACGTGATGTGCTAGAAGGTGATAATGCCAAAAGCTTTGAAAAAGTCACTTTTAGCGCTTGTGATAATGACGATTCGTGGCATTATTTAGCGCAGCAGAATCGTAGCATTGTTCTATTATTTGGGGTGGAAGCGCATGTCTGCGTCATGCAAACGGCGCTTGATTTGCTCGATAATGGCATGCAGCCGGTTATTATTGGTGATGCGGTTGGCTCGCGCTTTCCTTATGATAAGAAGCAAGCGATTCGCCGTATTCGCCGCGCTGGTGGCGTGATTAGTACGGTAGAATCCATTCTTTTTGAGCTTTGTCGCAGTAGTAAAGACCCTGCCTTTAAGACAATTAGCAATTTAATCAAGTAGCTTAATTAGCTGGATTGATTGGTTATAAAACAATTTTTAATCATTAATAAAAAAGATAGCGCTTAAGACTTAGGCGCTATTTTTTTTCAATACTAACTTTTTTCGCTTTTAAGTAACGATTTGAAATAACGCTTTTAAACAACGTTTGAACTTGGTTTAACAGTAGATTTAATTGCTGGCTTATCCTGTATTTTTAAGACTAAAAAAGTAGCTGAAGCAACGGCAATAATCAGTACCCAACCAGTCGGCGTCCAACTGCCTGTCAGTCCTTTCACGCCCTGCATCAGCAACACCATCATAACGCCACCTAGATTGCCCATCATCATTAGCATGGCAACTGCTTTAGCCGCTTGTGAAGCGTGTACGGTATCTTCAGCGGCGGCAATCAGTAATGGATAACCTGCCAGCAAGAAAAATCCTAATATAAAGCTCAGCAATAATGTTGTGGTTCCTGTCGTTAAATATAACAAGGGATAGGTGGCGCTAGCACCAATTAGCGTTGCCAATATTAAAAAAATGCGCCGTTTTTGCAGATAGTCAGATAATAGTGGAATCAGCAGCGCGCCTAAAATACCGCCGACGATTAGCATGGCAGTAATGATGCCCGCCGTCGCTTCATCAATACCGCGCGGCGCAAGAATAGGCGCAATCCAGTTACTTAATCCATTAAAATAGCCCATCGCAATAAACACCGCTAATGAGATAAACCATAGGCGCTTGTTTTTTAATAGCGATTCGATTTCGTGCAGTGAGATAGCGCTATCTTGTTGTTTGGGTTTTTCAGCGACCACTAATAAAAACCCTACTACCGCCACTGCCGTAATAATGACATTGATGAGTAGCATACCAGAGAAGCCAAATGCCTCGATTAATGGGGCAGGGGCAAAAGCGCCAAGGGCAGTCGCCAAAAACATCCCACCCATAATCACGCCCGTTACGGTGGCGATTTGCGACTTATCAAACCAGTCGGATGTCACTTGATTGATAGCATTGGTGATATACGGCTGAGCGATGGCAATCAGTAATTGCCCTGCAAATACTAGCCAATAATAATCAGCGCCCAACCAACGTATTATTGAGCCTATCAGCATAAGCAGCGCCGCTAAGCTGACGATTTTTTTATAGCCAATGTTATCGAGTACCTTGCCAGAATGGATCGCTAGTAGCACAAAGACGATAGGGAACATCAAGGTTAAGAGATTGGCAAAAAATTCATTAACGCCGAAATGTGCCTCGGTGCTAATTACGATGGTCGCAAAGGTCAGCCATAAAAACTGATTGACCCCCAGTAAAAGAGAGAAGCCTGCGATGATAAGCCATTTATTGGGCGGTTTTTTCTGAATACGTGCTGAAGTTGCAGTTGATGAATTAGCACGCGTTGTGGCGTCAGTGGTGGGTGGCATCGACATATCCTTGTCTGGTGCAGGTTATTATCCATTATTTTTTGCATAGCATTGTCCATAGTCTTATGCATCGCCTTTCGCCTTATTATGAGCATTAGTTTAGTTTTAAACAATAAAAAATTAAGACACTTGCCATTATCGCCCGTCGAAAAAAATAGATGGTTAGCAGTAGGCGTAAAATATCTACTATAATAAGCACCTTTGCATAAAGATTAGAGTTAGATAAAGCGCTAACCATTCACCGATTAAAGCAGAGCAAGCCATGCCGTTAGAAACCATTTCAGCAAACGCCACATTATCAACCAGACAAACACCATTACCCAATCCAAAGCTCGCCTTAAATATCGATATCGATGACGTGACGCATTTTTTATTAGAGCTTGATGCCCTTAAATGTATCAATCGGCGCAGCTATGTGACGGGCACGCCTCGATTGGAAAACTCTGCCGAGCATTCTTGGCATTTGGCGATGGCATGTTGGTCAATCGCTGAGTTGTTTGAGCTTGATGTTAATCACGAAAAATTGCTCAAGATGGCATTGATACATGATTTGGGTGAGATTGATGCTGGCGATACTTTTCTATACGCCGATAGCCGTGGTGATGCGCACGTTGATGAGCGTGCCGGAATTGCTCGATTACAGAGCGAGCGTGGAAATGGGATTGCTGATTTAAGTGAGGTTTGGGAAAAGCAGGAAACGGGTCATAGTAAAGAAACCCAGCTGCTGAGAGTGGTTGATCGCTTGTTACCGTTTTTGCTTAATTTAAATACCAATGGAAAAACCTGGATTGATGCTAACGTTACACGCTCGCAAGTGGCTGGCGCGCATGAATTTATTAAAGACAGCTTTCCTAGTATCCATGATTGGCTAGCAAAACAGATTGACTATGCGACTAAGCAAGGATGGTTGATTGATGCTTAGATAAATAGAACTATAATTTACCATTTATAGTTAGGGCAATGAGCTGTAAAGTCCATTAAAAAGCCCAATTAAGCATGATGATTCACACTTAATTGGGCTTATATTTTTATCATGAAACAGCGGTTTATTTAGCGTTAGCAACACCCAATAACTGTCCCATTTGTACCACGCTATTGGCTTTCATGCTGTCCTGCCAATCCGCTTTTGCAGCTTTTGGCAAAACGACAATCGCCGTTGAACCTAAGTAAAAGCGTCCAAGCTCATCGCCTTTTGCAAAGCTCATGTCGTGATCTACTTCTTGGATATCCTCAGTGCGGCTGATTTTGCCGGTGGCTACCGTTTCGATACCAGCGACAATCATCGCACCCACCATGACCACCGCCGCTTTGCCGTATTCTGTGTCAAATAAACACACCAAACGCTCGTTACGGGCAAACAAATCAGGGACATTTGCTGCCGTGGTATTATTAACAGAAAATAGCGTACCCGGTACATAACGGGTTTTGGTCAAGGTACCAGCAAATGGCATATGCACGCGGTGATAGTTGCTCGGCGCTAGATATACGGTCGCAAAGCTGCCATCAGCAAAATAGCTGCCCTCTTCGCTATTGGCCAGTAATTGTCCGATGTCATAGTCACGACCTTTGGCTTGCAGCAATTTATGGTCGCGTATTTGCCCGAGCTGGGAGATGACGCCATCAGCAGGACTGACAATGCCATTTGCGCTGCTATCAATGATACGCGCGTCGTCTTTTAGCTCACGGGTAAAAAAGTCATTAAAGCTTTCATAAGCGTTAAAGCTTTGGCGCTCGTATTCATCTAAGCTCACATTGTAAGCTTTGGCAAAGCTGCGAATAAAGGTGCGCTTAACATAAGGATGGCGGCTGGCGGCCAAACGTCCAGCGACTTTACTCAACTGCTGCTGCGGCACAAATTGTTGAAGGGTGGCAAATAAATTCATAATGAGGCTACCAAAATAGGGTTTGATGTAATAATTAATTAGGCAAGTTAATGGCGGTATTTTATCATGGTCAGGGTATTGTTGTATGGCCATAAACTGTAAGCTATTTATAAATAAGGAAGGCCGTAAATGAGAGCACTGATACAAAGGGTGCACCGTGCGAGTGTCACTGTCGATGCGCACTGCGTTGGTGAGATTGAGCATGGCCTATTGGCCTATATTGGCTTAGGTCATGATGATAATCTGCAAAGTGCGCAGCGCATGATTGATAAAATTCTCACTTATCGCATTTTTGATAATGATGATGACCCTGCTAAGTTTGGTAAATTGGATAAAAATGTCCAGCAAGTAGGCGGTGGCTTATTATTGGTCTCACAATTTACCTTGATGGCGAAAACCGATAAGGGTCGCCGTCCTGACTTTGGCGGAGCAATGGCACCCGATGCCGCGCAAGCCTTATTTGAACAACTGGTAAATTACGCCAAAACCCAGCATCCTAATGTAGCAACTGGTGAGTTTGGCGCTGATATGCAAGTGGCAAGTATCAACGATGGACCGTTAAATTTTTTATTGGAAGTTTAGAGGTTTAACGTTTTAGAAGCTTGATTTTTACAAGCTTAATTTTTTGCACTAAAGTTTTAAAGGCTAGCTGTCAGGCTTTTGCAGCAAAGGATAAGGATTGACCGCGCTGCCATTGATATAAATCCCGTAATGGACGTGCGGCGGCGTACCTTTGGCATTACCACTGTCGCCGACGTAACCGATGATATCGCCGGCATTGACCCAGTCGTTCGGGCTAATATCGGCATAATCCTCTAGATGCGCATAATAATGTCCTGCGCCGCCCGGTCCAATGATGAACACCACGCGACCGCCTAACGTATTTTCACCGACTTTACTGACTATGCCTTGTGTCGTTGCTTGTATCGGCGTACCTCGCTTGGCAAATATATCGATGCCTTCGTGAGAGCGACCTTGGCTGCGCGCAGCGCCCCATGTATCGGTTAGGTGCTGTGCTAGTAATGGCGAGGGCAGACTGTTTTCTGTGGGCAGTGGTTGTTGTAATAAACTGAGCTGTTGCCATTTTGCTATGACAAACGACTGAGTCCGTTGACTGATACTCGGTAAGAGCTTGTCAAATACAAATAACAGCATCAATAATACAGCTGCCTTGATGAATACACTTATTACACGGCGTAAAAAGGTTGGTTTTGAATTTGGATTTGGCGGAAGCTTATTACCATCTGCTAGCATCGATATCTCTTTATTTTTTTTGAGTTAACTCTAATGGGTAGTATAAGAGTTAACGTCTCTATTCTTTGTATGCCATTGTTATTTCTGGTTTTTATCCCCATAAATATAACGTAGTTTTTAAAATTCACGCGGCTTTTAAATTTACCTAGCTTTTACAATTGCACTTAAAACACCAATGTTGTTACCTATAGCGAAATAACTATGTTTAAACAACTATGCTTAAATAATGATGGCTAAATCTTTATGACTGATACTGCGCTGATTATCGATACCGAAACCGATCAAGGTCGTGATCCGCGTCCGATTCAAGTGGCGACTATTAATGTAGCGACGGGATTTGAGTGGATGAAATACTTTAATAGTGGGCGTTCGATATCGCCAGTCGTCATTAAAATCCATGGCATCACCGATGATGATGTCGCCGGTCTTGAGCGCTTTGAGTTGGATGCGTTTGAGTTGCCGCAGTATTTGATTGGGCATAATGTGCGCTTTGATTGGCGGGTGATTGGCAGTCCGTCTGCTAAGCTAATATGTACGGTGCGGCTGGCGCGCGTCGCCTTTCCAGAGTGGAGCGCCTATGGTCAGTCCAAATGCATCGAGCAGTTATTAGGTAAAGGCGAAGCAAGTAGGATGACGATTGCCGCTCATGATGCGCTAGGCGATGCGCGCATGTGTTATCTGCTTTATCAGGCCTGCTGCGAGCGTTTAGAGATTGCACCGACAGATTTTTCGGCGGCCCACGCTATCGCCAATAAAGCCAATCCGGTGAGCAAAATGCCCTTTGGTAAACATAAAGGCATGCCGATTAAAGACGTACCTATCAGCTACGTAAAATGGATGCTGGGTAACGTCCATAATATGCAGCCGTCGCTTTATTCTGCTTTGACCAAGCGTGTTAAAGCAGAACAGGCAGCAAAAAACACGCAAGATTAAATAGACTTGCGCTTAAATGGATTAACTCAACAGAACTTATTGCTGCTTAGCTAACCAATCGACTGCCATTTGCCAAAGCTGTGGGGCTTTAGCATTGGTTCTGCTACTAAAATAGCGCATATGACCGATACTGTTTAAGCCGAACTCTTTTGGCTCAAAAAAGCGTTTTTCGACTGGCATTTTGCTAAAGACGCGAATCATATCATCCATGTTTTTGCTATTGGCAATCTCATCATCGCTAAAGCCAAGCCACAATGCTGGCATATCAAGCTCATCATAGAAGTGAGTATGAATGCTTCTGCCAAAAGCGGTCTTGATATAGCCTGCGCCATTGCACCACTCGCGCCATTGACGAGCGACGCCGCGTGGTAGCGGCTCGCCCATACCGATTTTATCCGCTGGGGTATAACCGAACGTTAAGTTAGTGAGTGGGATAAAGGCATCCATAAAACCCATCGCTTTGAGCTTATAAGGCATGTCCATATTTTTGATACGGCCTGATGAGCAAGCGACATTGAATACCGACGTAATGGCTTGGTAGTTTGGCATTAAACCTATCAGCTGACCACCGGCGCTATGACCAATTAAATGATAAGTCGCATCGGTAAATTCGTCTTGTAAGGCATCAAGCACGGCTGGCATATCATGGCGACCCCAGCTGATTAAAGAGGCATCACATTTAGCCAAATCAGACGATAGCGATTCACCGATACCTTCATTATCAAAGGTTAGGACACCAAAGCCACTGGCTGCTAAATAAGTGGCAAAATTGTGATAAAACTGGCGTTTGATACCGGTCGCTGGCGCGATCATGACCGCTGCTTTCACCTCATCTTTAGGGCGATAGACAGTCGCTGCCAATGCCCGATTGCGCTCAGTCATGATGCTTAGTGAGTAAGTATCCGTTTGATTCTGCGTATTTTCCATGGTTTAACCTTAATATATTTTTGTCATTTTTATGAGTAGGTGCTTTTTTATCAGTAAGTGCTTTGGGTAAATAAAAATGCTTAAGATGCGCTGAGCGTTTAATAATCAATGTTAATCATATCGTCATTGAGCTGCGATTAATTTAATCTATGGCATAACTCTGCGATAATCGCATGATGACCGAGTTACAACACCGCTTATGGTAAAATAAATCTTAGGTAGGAAGGTAGGCGAAAATGACTTCTAAGTTCTATAAGCAGGTTCTATGTGCGAGTTCTATGCGGCTTGTTTTGCACAATATTAACCAAAAAAATTAATCAGTATTTATTTTGACCAATCAACACACATCAACAAACCACCAGGTATGAATAAACGTGTTTTAATAGCTAAGAATTTAATAGCTATATATTTAATAAAAAGTCGATATGAAAATTAAGGAAGCTTTATGCAAATGAAAATTAATAATGACACTTATGAAGTCATTACCAGTCAAGATATTACCAATATTGAAAAAGCAGTGGATAAATCAGCGTTGACGATGCCATTAGTAGCGGTTTATTGTGGTTCGCGTTTGGGCAATAATGAAGTCTACGAGCAGGCAGCGCGCGAGCTTGGCCGTGAGCTGGCCGATAATGGCATGGGTTTGGTCTACGGTGGCGCGAGCATCGGGCTGATGGGCGCAGTGGCAGATGAAGTCATCCAAGGTGGCGCGCAAGCGGTTGGTGTGATTCCAACTTTTATGCTCAAGCACGAAATTGCTCATGAGCAGCTGACCCGTCTGCATTTGACGGATACCATGCATACCCGTAAAACGGTGATGGCAGAATATGCCGATGCCTTTATTACCTTACCGGGCGGGCTTGGGACGCTGGAAGAAATTATGGAAATCGCTACGTGGCGTCAGTTATATCAGCACGAAAAACCGATGATTATTCTGAATATCAATGGCTTCTACGACCGTATGATTGAGCATTTAAAATATACCGCTGACCAAGGCTTTATGAAGCAAGAAGACCTCGAGCGTTTGGTCGTATGTAATAGCATTAGTGAAGCGATTGACATGCTAAAAACAGTGGTAACCATAGAAGGTTCGGTCGATACCGAAAAAATGGCCGGTAACTAAGCGCACTAAGCTAATTAGGCGCTAATATATACTGCCTTTACATAAAAAAGGAGAGAAGGGCTTATCATTAGCCTTTCTCTCCTTTTTTGTTTTAATGTTATTAACATTTAAATCATTTTAATTTGTCTCACAAATACTATGATTTACGCCTGCCATTGCTAATGGAAAGCCACGTTCTTGCGCCAAATGACGGGCAACTTTATCAATCGCTACACTATCATTTTGCGCTAAATACGCCCATTCATGGGCATAACGCTGACTATTTTCTGGCATATCACTATCAATTAAACCCAGCTCAGTCAATTCATCAACGATTTGATCGGCAGCAATCAGCGTCGATGAGGCTTTGACGTTTTCCGCGCGCGCATAGCGAATATTAGAGTATAAGCTCACATCGGCAACCCGCAAAGTATCGTCTTGACCGGGTATTTGCTGCCCACCGTATAGCGCATTGCCGACCGTACGCGCGCTATGAAAGGTTGGCACAAACTCAGCGACGTAATCAATCGCTTGTTGGCTACGCGCTTGCAGCGGCGCTTTATCCCAGCCATCTTCGATATAGTGCAAATATTGCGACGGCAATTCAGGTTGGGCGCTGTCTTTGTTGGAGGCGACCAAACCATCATCAAATAAGGTAATAAATTTACTCATGCCATGTATTTGAAAATAGCCACCGGGGTAAGGTGTTAGCTGTGCCATGCCTTCTGGCGTACCGCGATCGCCATAGACGATAATCTCTGGTATCTGCCCGCCGGTGTCATCCCAATGGGTGATATAAGAGGATTTAAACTCGACCATACGCGTGACTTTGACGCCGACCATATCATCGATGACGCCGGTACGAAAACCGCAAGCGTTGATTAAGTAATCGACTTCGATAGATTCGATTTTGCCGTTAGATTGCGCTTCAGGGTCTAAACTAGCACCTTGCTGATAATCGATACGCCATTTAGTCACATGGTGATCAGCGTTTGAGCAGTTTTCACAATCAACAGGCATCACTTGCTTAACTTGTGTATCGGTAAAGACATGCGCATGCTCATAGCCTTCTAAAGCCAATTGCGCAGACGCCGCCAAGCGAAAGATATTCCAGCCGTATTCTTGTACGACAATCAGCGGAAATTTGACTTTATTTAAATCCAAATACTTAGCGACCGGTATCATCCATTCGTCAACTGACCGCGGCACCATTACTTGCTCACGCTCAGACAATGCAATCAGTTGCTCATGGCTGTAGAGCTGATAGTAATTTTCAGGTTCGCCGAGTACTTTATTATTGGCATCTTCAGCGATAAGCTCACGATAAGCGTCAGTCAAGATATCAAGGCGCGGTAGCAAGTCTTCGGGCAAGCCTTCATCGCGGGTAGGCACAGCAAATACCGTCGGGCGTACATCGATGGTATAAGGATAAAGGCGTAAAATATCGATGCATTGTTTGAGCAGAGCGACGCAATCTTCATCAGGAATTTCACGGTATAGATTGCCGCCAGCATGCAAATGACACATCGGTGGACCATCGATAAGCGAGGTGTTTTTTTCAAATAGATAGGTTTCAAGCCCTAAGGCTGCCAGACGAATTGCAATGGTTGCCCCAGCTGTACCGCCACCGAGAATACCAACCCGTTTGGTAGCAGGCGCTTGATTGTTCGTAAAAGAATGAGTCATTGTCGTTGTTATATCCTTAATCGCATTCCTGTCATCAGGAGCTGCTCGGCGTATTCGTGAAATGATTTGTTTTTAGATAAAATGTTTTTAAATACCAAGTTACTTTTAAATACCAAGGTGCTTTTAAATAATCGAGGTCTAACTATTTTTATTTTAAACCGCTTATGTTTTATAGAGGGTGTCGCTATCGATATGCATACAGACGATATGCGTGCATGGGCAGCCAAGTTCAATACGTATCTTAAGCCGCGATGGTCATATTTGCCATTGTGCAGTCATTCCTAATTTCTATAGCGTTATTCTACGAAAAACGGCTACTTATATAAGGATAAATAGGTAAGTACGTGCATCAGTTTTGTCAATGAATAGCACTGGGGCGGTAGGTTAAAGCCTGAGCGCTGCTAAGCGTATTTATAGAGTTAAGTATTTAATTTTGCGTTATTTGTAAACTTTAGGCGCTTTTGTAAATTTATATGCTGAGAGAAACGTGCGCTTTGATGCCTATGCTATATTAAAAACACTTGAAGTCAGCGCTAAAACATTTCACGTATCTCAATCATTATACGTATTATGGTTAAAGGCAGCCGACGACAAGAAGAAATCCAATAAAAAATTTTTCACTATTAACAAGGAAGTTATTATGAAACACATACTGGTATTATCTGCTCTTAGTGGCATGCTAGCGCTCAGTGGTTGCTCAACCCTAAATAATATGGTCGGCAATGACGATTCGGGCATGCACGATGTGCAAGCGACCAATAAAAACACGGCTCCTGTCGCTAGTAAAAACGGCATGCTTGTCGATGCTAGCAACCATATGACCTTATATACTTTTGATAAAGATTCTATGAATAAGTCAGAATGTGGCAGCGCCTGTCTGCTCGTTTGGCCTGCATTTATGGCACCGAGTAATGCCAAAGCGTCAGGGCAGTTCGCCGCCTTTAAACGCGAAGATGGCAAATATCAATGGGCAATGAATGGTAAACCTTTATACTTTTATGCCAATGACACAAAGGTTGGCGATAAAGATGGCGATAATAAACTTGGCGTTTGGCACATTGTAAAAACCAAATAACTTTCCATTTTTCCAAAAATAAGCTTTCCAAAAATAAGCTTTCCATAAAAAGGCAGCCAGTGCGGCTGCTTTTTTTTGGTTATTTACGCGGTTTTTTAACATAGCAGGATGGCTTTAAGACGAGCTCTTATCGTAGAAGCTGCTTGCATCGAGCGACAAAAACCGTTAAAATCGCGGTTTGATTTTCCCGCTGGGGAAAGGCTAAGTGAGCAGCGGTGTGGTGTTGGGTGCTGGAATAAGCCAGTGACGCAGTTGCCAGACCAGAAGATGTCCTTAGTGCCTCAGTTACGTATGTTAGTGTGATTAATAGTCAAAAACGTCGTTAATCAAAAGCGCTGTACATACATCGGACATAGAGAGTTTATTATGCGTAAAGATATCCATCCAAATTACCAAGAAGTTTTGTTCCATGACACTAACGCTGACGTGTTTTTCTTAACTCGTTCAACCGTTAAAACCAAAGCCACTCGTGAATACGAAGGCACAGAATATCCATACTACCCACTTGATATCTCAAGTGCGTCGCATCCATTCTATACTGGCGAACAACGTAAAACTTCTACTGAAGGCCGTGTTGCAAGCTTCAACAAACGCTTTGGTGCGTTTGGTGGCCGTAAGAAAGCTGCTGATACTGACGCTGCTGAGTAATTTATACTTATGGTATAAATGTATTTCGCTAAGCAGTCTTTTGCTAAGCCATAAAAAACCGCTGAACATTCAGCGGTTTTTTTTGTTTAAATTTTAACGTTAAATTTTAAGCTGCCAGTGTTTAGAAAGTCAGTTTTTAGCTGTTATTATTTAGAAGGTAGTGCTGGTGAATCAAGCAAATCGACAATCAATTCTGCCAACTGCTGCGCCCAATAACCGTACATAAGGCTGCTAGGATGAAAGCCATCACTGGCAAACATCACCCTGATATCGATTGGGATGCCATTAGAATGCTCGTCTATCATGCGGGCAAAGTCGGTTGCCATGTAGGTGACACTATCGTGAGCGGCACAAATTTGCTGTAAGGTGTTATCAAGGATAGAGGCTTTGGCACCGACGAAGTTATTCAACGGTGCAGGTATCGCCGGCATCTGCGCCATCGGCGGTAAGCTTAAAAAAATCAGCTCTCGCACACCAAATTTGCGCTGGGCAATAGCAATGATATTTTCGATTTGCTGTTGCCATTGATTAACAGAGACGTTGGAAGTGGTGTCATTAACGCCGACACTTAATACCATCACATCGATAGGCTGGCTTGGCGCAGGCAACACATAAAGCCTGCGCAAGATATCAAAGCTGGTATGACCAGTCGTCGCTTGCAACGACCAGTTTAATGTATGATATGCGCTCTGAATAACAGGCTGCTGGGTCAAAATGGGAATCAAATTGCCGACAAGCGCCTCTTGCTGGGTCTGACTACCGACGCCAGCCGCTGCCGAATCGCCAACGACCATCAAGTTTAGCGTTTGCTGTGTATTATCTTTTGAGGTATTGGCAGCGCTGCTATTTGCATTGTTTAATTGAACTTGACCATGCCTCTCGCCATTCGGTTCGGGCAGGCGCACGGTATCGCGCTTGATTTTGTGCCCTTGATACAGGTACACAGGGGCGAACAGCACGTCTCTTGCAACCGAAGCTATTTTATTCTGCATTTTCTTAGTAGCTACCATCCTGCTCGCTCCCGAATAGCGGTGAGGTTGTCTTCAATAAGTAATTTACCATCGATATATACATCACGTAATAGGTTATCTTCTGCTGTCGATAAATTATCAGCTTTAATAGTTTCTAACGTTCCGTTGCTGTTCTTTATCAGCGCCAAACGGCCTTTTTTCGAGCGTTTTGAGTGGCTAGTGACGGGGTCTTTATAAATGTCGGTCCACACGCCGTCGATAGAGATGGCGCTGGCTTTCATCGCCCAACTCATGGTATCGCGATTGACTTGCTGTAGTAGCCCGCCGCCCATGCCAAAGGTGATATTGTCGGCGCTAAAACCTGCCTTCAATATCACATCGATGATTTTGCCCAAGCTTTGCGGGCTGATACCATCACCTTGGATGACCCGTACATAATCAGGCAGCACTTTATAACCTTTACTATTAATGGTCGTACCAAATTTTACTGCCAAGCGCTCCAAGGCTTCGCGAACCACTTTAGCAGGATCGCCACTGTCAGGTCGAATAACTAAAGTCCCGCCCATATTTTTGACGTCTTCTTTTAGGCTGCCGCCCCAAATATTATCAATGGCATTCCATAAATCATAGCTGTCAGATACCACGGAAAAACTCTTACCAGCGCCGCCAAACTGCTCAATCATATTGGCAAAGGCGGCGGTTTCTCCATCACGGCCCCAAGCGGTCATGGTACTGTGCTCAGCGGCAGGAATAGAGAAGGCTGGCATCTCTTTATCCATGTGATACCAACGGCTAGCGGCAACCAAAGCCGTCATCGAATCAGTACCAGCAAAGTTCACCAAATGCGCAAGGCTGCCAAGTGCCACAGATTCTTGGCTCGAAGCACCGCGTGAACCAAAATCATGCAAACGGAAAATCAGCGACTCGGTATTATCCGCAGATTTTTCTAGTGCCTGACGTATGATGCCTTTGCAATAGTGCGAGACGCTCGCAACCGTTGAAGGATACCAAATCGCCCGTAATAGCGCCGTTTCGATATAGCTTGGTAGCCAATAAAACTCAGGGTCAGTATTGATGATTTGGCAGACCACATTGGATGCCGGAACGACGCTGCCTTCAGGAATGGCTTCGATGCGCAGTGGCAGATAGCCGCCATGCTTATCGACTATCAGCTCCCAACCAGCACGGTTAAAGGTCAAGCCATGCGCCTGAATGACCATTTCGGCTTCATCGATATCTTGATGGGTAATAGGCGTGCTGAAGTATTCTTTAATAAAGGCTTGCAAGCCAAAAAACACCACATCGTAATCGCCTTTACGCGCCTCGATATAGCTAGACAGATACTCACTACCGCTTGGATATTGCACCCAATGTGAGGTTTTATAGCTGTCGCTATTTAAGATTAAATTGTTTAAATTGCTGGTATACATCACAGAACTCCTCTGCTTTGAGATGCCGTAGCTGTTTTTTAAATAACAGTTGCGGCGCTAAACCATTGCCGTCTATCGGCGCTGGCGTGAAAAATTGTCAATAAAAGATTGAATAGCCGTCTGATGAAATTCTATAAACCAACCATTTTAGTAATAATTGCATAATGGTCTTCAAACATCATAGTCGCATCAAGCTCAGCAAGCGGTAGCCAAAAAGCCTTGGCAGCATCGTCGCCGCCTTTTACTTTTGGTAAGCCTTTTGGGTCGTTTTTAAGCTGAAAGTAAAAGGCTTGAGTAATCGTGCGCCCACGTGCCGAGCGGTACGGGTCGTCAAAGGTATGCTGACTATGACAAGAGCCGCGTAGCACCGGTTCAGGGACTTTAAGGCGAGTTTCTTCGCGTAGCTCGCGGATACAGGCATCAAATAAAGTTTCTTTTGGATTCAAAAAGCCACCCGGTAATGCCCACAGCCCGCGCCCTGGCATACTACGGCGCTCAACCAATAAAATATGCCCTGATTGGACGACCAAGGCATCAGCAGTCATAAAGGTTGGTGGGTAGGGCGCAGATTCCCATTGTCTTTTATATTTATCGACAAAATCCGCTTCTTCATGCAGGTTTTGATAAATATCAGTCTTTTTAAAGTCATTGAGGACGTTGCGGGTCGACTCAGGGGTGCGCTCAGGCGTTGGCGTGGCACCCATTAGGTAGCTGTCACGAATAGGGGTGGCGGATAAATTGTGATAATTGGGCACAGAGACCGACGCCCAACTTGGGAATAATGACAAATAATACGATGAGCTGTCTTTTGAATGACCAATCAGCCCAATATCCGTCTGTAAGTCGCTAGTGACCGATTTGACACCCGCTTGCACATATTGCAGCCAGCGCGTGTCATTGTAGAGTGCATCGTCGAGTGCAACGCAGTGGATACGTGCCGCTTCTGCTGGCGAGTAGGCGTTTTTTATCATCGTCGCGCGCTCATCGACACTGAACGGATTACGCAGACTACGTGGTAGGTTGGCAGAACCGATCAGCATAATGACGTTATCGGCACGTTTTAAGGCTTCATCGACCACCGCTTTGTGACCGCAATGAAACGGCTGAAAGCGCCCAATAAATACCAAATAACGATAGTGTTTGTTTTTATCTGCATGCTGCTCTGCTGAATCGCTCATATACGCCACTTTCCTACTACTGATATTTCATTGATTAAAAAAAGTAATGCCGCCAATACTGACACAGCATGGGAGTTGCTGACAAGTGCAAAGATGTTTAGAGGGGTATCACCATTGGCTATTACCTGTATTCAAGTTTGTTCAGACAGATAAATATAAGACTCTTTTAATTGGCATGCTTATCAATCCACGCAGTAACCGTTGGCCAAATCTCTTTGGCGGCAGGACGGCTGTTTAAGATACGGCTATGGGTGTAATCGTCTAAGTTGCCATTATTAATTGAGTATTCGCGAAAAACGTTATCAGGATTGTTAAAATCGTTAAAAAGTGACTGGCAGCCTTGAGAAGGCGAGATGAATGTATCACCCTTGGCGCTGATGGCATAAATCGGTGTAGTAATCTTTGCCATATATTGTCGATAATCAAAGCAGTCATCATCCGTTAACTGAGTAGCATTTTTTTGACGGTTATGATTATCAAAAGCGCTGTCTTTGACACCAGCAGCATCTATATCACTTTGCTTAATAAAACTGCTGTGAAAATTTTTACGCAAATTCCATTCGTACCATTGATTCATGGTGTGATGGCTTTCGTTAATGGGTCCCATGTTGAGTTTTTTGGCAGGTATATAGCCGACTATACGCGTAAATAGTTTAGCAGCGACTATTTTAAAATAGTTCTTCGGATTGACTATTGCACCATAAACTTGGCAAGCAAACATACTGAGGCTATTGATTTTAGCGATGTAATGCGGATTTTGGATTAAAAACATCGTTAAGCAAGCACCGCCGCCGCTATGAGTGACGCAGTGTAAATTGCTGAGCTTTAATTCATTAAATAAATAATCGAAAGTGGCAGCAAAATCGTAGGTTGCGACGGTTTCAAAGTTGAATTTGTCCTTTGATAACGAGCTTGCGCCATGACCGCGCCACTCCATGATATAACAATGATGGCCAAGCTCAGCTAGGTATTCAGCGATTCTTAAGCAGGTGTTTTTATCTGAAAAAGTACCATGCGTTAAGAAAATGTTTTGCCCTTGATTAGCAGTGTTATTTTTAACAGTGTCATTTCTAGCAGAGCCATTGTTAGTATCAACATTAGAACATTGATGGGTTTTTTGACTATCGAATATCTCCCAAACAGCGATTTGCACCTTATCTTTGGTCGTCACTAACGTTAGATTCTCAGTCATCATAAAGATTTTCTCTTAAACTTGGGCCATGCTTATTAGTATATAAATGCCGTAATGGCTAAGTTATAGCACAACTTAGCCATTTATAGTTATGCTTCCATAACTGTGAGTCTACAGACATGAATGAATCTACAGGTATGAATCTAGGATATGAGAGCTATCAGCATCGTATAGACAAAAAAACTGCCAGTGATGGATTTAATCACTGGCAGTTTTTTAACAATGAAGCGAATTAAGAATAAGGTTTAAGCGTCTTTACTAAACTCATTAAAGGAAGCAACGGCTTCGGCGGCGTACATCATTGACGGACCGCCGCCCATATAAACACACATGCCCAAGGTTTCAGCGACTTCTTGCTCGGTGGCGCCAAGTTGTACCAATGCTTTGGTATGAAAACCGATACAAGCATCACAGCGCGCGCCAACCGCTAAGGCGAGGGCAATCAGCTCTTTGGTTTTTTTGTCCAATACGCCATCTGCGGTTGCCGCTGCACCGAGCTGCGAGAAGGCTCTGCTGGTTTCAGGAATATGCTTGTGTAATTTTGCCATATTGGTTGAAACGTGTTTAGTGATGTCTTTAAATGATTTAGTCATGGGATGGATGCTCCTCTTTATGCCGGATTAAAACGCTTATAAAGTGCAAGTGTGGTTTATTGAATGTGAGTTCAATGCAAACGTACTTTTAGGTAAAAACTGCTACGTTTTCTTGAACGGTTATTTCAATCATGCAATAGGCTAGGTATTGAATTCGAAAGTTTTTGTTATATTTAATTATAATATATAAAATTATATATTAAATCAAGAGGCTTATTTGATTTGCTTACGTCAAAATTGAACGGATGCGTTCATGAGGCTATGGCTTTTGAAAAACTTTAAATGGTTTTTGTTGACCAAGTACATGGATAGGGCTAATAAATGTAAAATGCTGATTATCATTAAATAAGCGCTTTAAACTTGATAAGTTGGCTTGCGGTCTTAATATAGAATGGACAGTTACGATAAATGGATTATTAAGGTAGCAGTCAGGCCACTACTAAATCGCAGTAGCACGGTCGGAATTATGCGTTAAGTGCGCTATAATAGAGCCAATAACTGCTAATAACCGTTAATAAATACGAACCGTCATGACGGTTAAAGCAATAAAACCCTATACCAAGATGATGGATAATCTCATTTATCCCACCCTCACATGACATTGACGACACAGTAGACGTGACCAATATAACGCTTGTGTCATAACACATAGGAAGCATTATGAGTGAACACAATCCAACTGATACTCAAGTAGAACCTGCTGCCGATTACGAGTCAGCGTTAGATACTGAGCAAACGGAAGCCAAAAGTAACATCACCATCACTGAAGCCGCGCAAGGTTATTTGGCAGATTTACTGGCGAAACAAGATACAGATGGTATCGGTGTGCGTATTTTTGTTGAACATCCAGGTACGCCGCGCGCCGAGTGCTGCATGGCTTATAATCAGCCGGGCGAAGAAGACAGCGCTGATTTGAAATTTACTTATGACAATTTTTCGGCATTTATTGAAGCGGCATCGGTCCCTTATTTAGAAGATGCGGTGATTGATTATAATAAAGACCGTTTCGGTGGGCAGCTGACATTCCGTGCGCCAAACTCAAAAGTGCCAAAAGTCGGTGCCGATGCCAGTGTCGAAGAGCGTATCAACTATGTCTTGCAGTCTGAGATTAACCCAAGCTTGGCCGCGCATGGCGGTGACGTACAGCTGCTTGAATTGATTGATGAAGAAGGCGTTGGTCTGACCGCCGTATTAAAGTTCGGTGGCGGTTGCCAAGGCTGTTCAGCGGTTGATATGACGTTACGTCAAGGCGTTGAAGTACAGTTAAAACAGCAGATTCCAGAGCTGACGCAAGTGATTGATGAGACCGATCATACCCGTACGGAAAACGCTTACTATAAATAAAAATTGACGAATCGTTATAAAAATAGCGCCGATATCACCTAGGAATATGCTTATTAGTTTCATTGCTTATAAATATTGCTTATGAATATTTGTCATTAAGAGATGAGAAATTTGCTATTCTTTTAATAAAGAAGCTGGGTTATGATTAACTCAGCTTTTTTTATGATTGTTGCTTTTTTATTATGACTGTCGTTTAGTGATAGATATCTTAGTATGAATTTTTTAAAACATTTTTTAATCATAAAATCTTGATTTAATAATTAACGAATATATAGGAGCACATTATGAGTGATGGACAACCAGCTAAGCAAAATACCCAGCGTCTTGAGACCTTGGCAATTCACGCCGGCTATACTGTAGAGCCAACCACCAAAGCGGTTGCCGTGCCTATTTATCATACCAGCTCGTATGCGTTTGATAATACCCAGCATGGCGCAGATTTGTTCGATCTAAAAGTTGCTGGTAACATTTATACCCGTATCATGAACCCAACCAACGCCGTATTAGAAGAGCGTGTTGCGGCACTTGAAGGCGGTATTGGCGCACTTGCGGTAGCGTCTGGTATGGCGGCCATCACTTATGCCATTCAAACCATTTGTGAAGCGGGCGATAATATCGTCGCGGTATCAACGCTATATGGCGGCACTTATAATCTATTTGCGCATGCTTTGCCGCGTCAAGGTATCGAAGTCCGCTTTTTTGACCATAAAAACCCGGAAGCGATTCGTGATTTAATCGATGATAAAACTAAGATGGTCTTTGCGGAAAGTATCGGTAACCCATTAGGTAACATTGTTGATATCCAAGCACTAAGTGATATCGCGCATGAATATGGCGTACCAGTGGTGATTGATAGCACGGTTGCGACTCCGGCGTTATGCCGTCCATTTGAGTTTGGCGCTGATATCGTCATTCATTCATTAACCAAATATATGAGCGGTACCGGTACTTCGATTGGCGGGGCGATTGTTGATAGCGGAACTTTTCCTTGGGGCGATTACCCTGAGCGCTTCCCACTATTAAACACCCCAGATGAAAGCTATCATGGCGTAAATTTCGTCAAGGACGTTGGCGCAGCGGCCTTTATCGCTCGTGCTCGCGTCGCGCCACTGCGTAATACCGGCGCGGCACTTAGCCCGCTTAATGCTTTTAGTATTTTACAGGGCTTACAGACACTGGGTTTACGTATGGAGCGTCATGTTCAAAACGCTCAAGCGGTTGCCGAATATCTACGCGACCATGATAAGGTTGCTTGGGTGAAATATGCCGGTTTGCCAGACCATCCTGAGCATGAGCTTGCTAAGAAATACATGAAAGGCACGCCATCCGCTATTTTAACCTTTGGGGTAAAAGGTGGCTTGGAAGCAGGCGCGCGCTTTATTGATGCGCTGCAACTGATTACGCGCTTGGTTAATATCGGTGATGCTAAATCACTCGCTTGTCATCCAGCAACCACTACCCATCGTCAGCTTAACGAGCAAGAGCTAGAGAATGCTGGGGTCAGTACGGATATGGTCCGTCTATCGATTGGTATTGAGCACATTGAAGATATCAAAGCCGATTTAGAGCAAGCGCTTGCCGCTGCTTAGTTAAGCAATTGCTTTCTTCTGCTTTGTAAATGAATACTAAAAAGCCCATATCTTAGGATATGGGCTTTTTTATAAGCGACTTATTATGAAAGATTGGTCTAAGACAGTTAGATGATTAAACAGTTAAAACACGGCGCGAGATATCTTGATACTCTTGTGATGATAAGCGTGGACCAAACTGCTGAATCACTTGTGCGGCTACTTCGCTGGCAAGTCGTCCGCATTCTGGCAAGCTATAATGCTGTGATAAAGCATATAAAAACGCCCCAGAATAGTTATCACCAGCGCCATTGGTGTCAATAACATTGGCAACAGCTGGCGTCGGAATCTCATAAATCTCAATCTCAGACTCATCATTTGGCTTATGGGCGATGATGGCGCCATTTGGACCATCGGTAACAACCGCCGTTTGGCAATGTTCAAGTAAAGCTCGCGCCGCCGATTTATGCTGTTTTTTATCGGTGAATAATTTGGCTTCTTCACTATTACAGAATATTACCGCGACTTTATTGCCAAGCATATTAAGTAAACCTTCTTTGGCAAACTTTACCACCGCAGGATCAGCAAAGCTGACGGCGATTTTGGCACCATGGATGCCTGCTTGTTGGCGCAGTTGGGTCATCGCGGGCTGAATACCTTCAGACATCGCCAGATAACCTTCTAAATATAACCAGCCTGCTTGGGTTAGTGCCTCAAAGTCGACGTTATCCGCGGTAATATCGCTTGAAGTCCCAAGGAAGGTTTGCATGGTACGCTCGCCATCTTCTGTCACTGCCACCACGCACGAACCGGTCACACCGCCTGCATGGATTGACTGAGGGGAAGTGGCAACGCCTGCTTCATGCAAATCTTTTAGATAAAATTTGCCTTGTTTATCATCGCCGACGCGGCAGGCATAAAAAGGTTTACCGCCCAAACTTGCAAAGGTATACATCGCATTGGCCGCTGAGCCGCCGCCCGCTTGTTTTGATGGCGCAATCTCGGCCAGCTTAAAATACGCCAATAATTGCTGTTGCTCTTCGAGTCCTGCCAGCGTCATATTGCCTTTGGTCAGGTCAGTTTCTTCTAGCGCTGCATCTGACAGCAGATATTCGTGGTCAACCAATGCATTACCTATCGCCATCACATCGTACATTATGTCTCTCTCCTCAATGAATTTTTCAGTGCTTAATTTATCAATGCTTTGCTAATTTATTAGTACTTAATTTTTCAGTGCTCCGCTTATTTTTTTATAGTAAAAATTATTCTGCTTGTAGCTCAAGGAGGCGCTGATAGAGCGCATTCTTTTTGACGCCTGTGATATCGGCAGCTAAGGCAGCCGCTTTTTTAACCGATAAATCCTCTAGTAAGCGCTGTAATAATTTATCATGAATACTGATATCGTCATCGTCTTGCGCCACATTTACCCCAGCAACGACGACGACAATTTCACCGCGTTGCTGATTGTCATCGGCTTTAACAAATTCAACCAATTCGCCAAGCGTGCTTTTATGCACGGTCTCAAAGGTTTTGGTCAATTCACGGCAAAACGTCACTTCGCGCTCTGCCCCAAAAATAGCAGCCATATCTTCTAAGCTGGCAATAATACGATGCGGCGCTTCATAAAATATCAAGGTTTCGGTACGTGCATTCAGAGCCGTTAATTGTTTTTGGCGACCGTGGGTTTTGGCTGGTAAAAAGCCAATAAAGCTAAAGCGGTCTGAGGGCAATCCTGCAACGGATAGTGCGGCAATAGCAGCAGAGGCACCAATAATAGGGGAGACGCGAACGCCAGCAGCATGGGCGGCTTGTACCAATTGATAACCGGGGTCACTAATCAGCGGCGTGCCAGCATCACTAATCAGCGCAACCGAATGACCTTGCTGAATCATCTCAATAATTTTGGGTGTTTGAATGGCGCTATTATGTTCATGATAGGCCCAAAGCTTATTATGACCTTTTTGCTTGGTAGCGCTATCAGCATCTTTTACAGTGTCAGTTGTGCTGGTATTGCTATCGCTATCGCTATCGTTAGCAATAGTTTCTTTCGTATCTTTGGTATGGATACCAAAATGTGATAACAGCTTGCCTGAAGTGCGGGTGTCTTCACAGGCGATGATAGCAACCTGCTTTAGGGTATCGATTGCGTGCGGTGTCATGTCGCTCAAATTACCAATCGGCGTGGCAACGATATAAAGACAAGCTGGCATCGCGGTAGGGCTAGACATGAAAACCTCTGAGTATTAAGAAAGACTATTAAAGTATGAAGAAAGAGTATTAAAAACGAATAGTAAAAATGTGTGGCGCTATAAAAGGCTGATTTAAATAAAAAGTCAATCAGCATAAGAACGCGAAAGTGGTTAGTTTAGCATGATGTGCTATGATAATTCTGAAATGTTCAGCTGGCCCATAGACGTGATGGCAAATGACAAACCGTTAACCCTTACTTCACCGACACAGCGTCAAGGCAGCCGTTTTGAGCACGACGCGCGTGAGTTTTTACAAGCGCAAGGCTTGATATTGGTGGCGCAAAATTGGCAGCAACCAAAAGTGGGTGAGCTTGACTTAATTATGCTAGAAAAAGGGCAGGCATGGTCGACGCTTATCTTTATTGAAGTGCGGCAACGGCAGCGTTCAGGATTTGGTGATGCCGCCCTTAGCGTGACAAAAAATAAGCAAAATAAGATTATCAAAGCGGCGCGTTATTTTTTGCAGCAGCATCCTCAATATAGTGACTATGACTGTCGGTTTGATGTGATTGCCTATGATACCCATGCCAATACTAATGCCAATAATAAAAATAAGATGAATGATACCAATCAAGCACCGTTAATAAATACGCAAGCAGAATGGTTACAAGGCGCTTTTATCGCCTCAGCTTGGTAATCATAGTAATAAGATTTTTGAGGATTTAAGTAGTTTAAAAGCTTAAGTAGTTTGAAAGCTTAAGTGGATTTAAAGTTACATGGATTTAAAGGTTGAATTAAACGGTAAAATAAATGCCAGCATCACGCTGTCGTTACCAAAAGCCTAACCGCCTAGCGTAAAAATTCAGTAAAGTAGCTGAACTAAAAATTATTAATTGAAGCGAAGTCGTATTACTCTCACTACGACTTATTAGCACTATTCATCATTTAATTATTACATCATGTTCTAAGAGGTAAATCATGACACGGATGCATTTGCGCACTGCTATTTTTGGCTCATCACGCCGCAAGGCGATTGGCGTGATGCTACTGACCAGCATCGCCGCGACTGGCTGTACCACCAACTATTTAACCAATAGTACAGAAGGTACGTATGGCGTACCGATGACAGAGCGCACCATTCCGCAGCGTCTGCTCGATCGCAGTATTGAGCATACCGTCAAGATTAACGTCTATGGTCTGCAAGAAAATTTACAGCAAACCAGCCGTATGAGCATTGATAGCTTTAATAGTGAAGTACTGCTCACCGGTGAAGTGCCAACGCAAGCCATCAAAGCAGAAATTGAAAAAGTCGTCAGCTCTATGCCAGACGTGCGTCATGTCTATAATGAGCTTAACGTCAGTGCCTCAAGGGGCTATAGCTCAACCGTCCACGATGGTTATATTACCTCTAAACTACTGGCAAAAGTCGCCTCTAGTAATGGTGTGAAAGCCTCGCAGATTAAGGCGGTGACCAATGATGGCGTGGTTTATATTATGGGGCGTATGACACCAACGCAGCAAAGCCACTTGATTGATATTGCCAATAATACCGTCGGCATCACAGAGTTGGTGCTACTGACCACCGTCGTTGATGATAGAGGGGTAAAGATAGGCGATGATGACATCATGTATGAAAATAATTTGGCCAATCCTGCGGCCATACCAGTCGTTGAAAGTGGCGCTGCGCCAGCACTAGCAAGTTCGGCAGCTGTAGATCCAACGATTAATGCCACGCCGATTATCGTCAACGAAGATGGTACGCCCGTCAATCAGCCGTCATCGAGTCCTTATATTGACCTTTATAAAAATCCCTAACTAGCTGTTTCGATTACAAGCACAAGAACCCTAAACAGTCATAACAGGAACAGCACGATAAATCCCTAGCCAGCCAGTAAGATATAGACCGTAAAAATAGAAACGATAGCTTGAATAAAACAGTCGTTTTATTATCAAGTATAAACCGACGACTGCTATATTAATGATTGACCGATAAGAGGACTGCTGGCGATGACGGATTTAAATAAAGAGACTTTAGAAACTGTGCAAACTGTGCAAACGGGGAAAATAAAGAGTCGCAAGCCTAAACGTATCAGCGTGGGCGTTACGGCGGCATTGGCCGTTGGCGGCATTGCGCTTGCAACTCAGCAAGTACAGGCATTATCGGCGCTGGCTATCGTGAATGGTATCACCTCAAATGGCGGTGTTGGTGTCAGTAAAAATATTTTGTATGGCGATGAGCCCAACCAAGATTTAGATATCTATTATCCTAAACCTTTAACAAAAGCCATGAAGTCAAAAAACGTGACTGATGATAACGCTATTAATGACAGCTATCCGATGGTGGTTTTTGTCCATGGCGGTTCGTGGGAAAGTGGTAACAAAGACGAGTACGCCTTTGTTGGTCAAAGCTTGGCGCAAGCGGGCTATGTCACCGCAGTGATTAATTATCGTAAAGCCCCTGAGCATGTATATCCTGATTACGTGCAAGATGCCGCGCAGGCCATCGCTTGGAGTTATAACAATGCCAAGAGCCTCCACGCTGACCCCAAGCGTTTGGCGGTGATAGGACATTCTGCGGGTGCATTTAACGCGGTTGCTGCCGTCGCCAATGAAGATTTTTTAGCACCTTATAGGGTAAAGCCAAAAGATATTGCCGCCGTAATTGGCATTGCAGGCCCTTATAGCTATGACTTTCGTAAATTCAGTAGTAGAACTGCCTTTGGATCAGATGCGACGCCAGAGACAGTGATGCCAGACCGCCAAATTAAAGGTGCGCAGCCACCGTATTTATTATTGACTGCCGAAAAAGACAAAATCGTCCATGTGACCAATACCACTAAAATGACACAGGCATTAAAAGCGGCGGGCGTTAAAGTGGAAACAGGCGAAATCGCAGGCGCCAGTCATGCGACCAGTATCGGTGCGATGGCACCGCCATTACGCTGGGTCAATGATGTGCGCGCGCAAGTGCTCAGCTATCTTGATAAAACCCTTAAGTAGTTAATGTCACAAATAGTTAGCGCTCATTGATTACAGTACGTTTGCCGCTATGATAAATAGTTAAACGCAGTTGCGTAAGACAGTACTGTAAGATGGTCAAACTCTTGTTATAATGACGTTACTTTAATCCTATACCCTATTTAAACTTTAAGGCAGAATATTCTATGAGCATGAACGCTGACGATTTGATTGCATTTCTACAAACTCACTTCCCAGATGCTTTTATTCAAGCTGCCAATCAAGGTACCAAGTTTGATGTACGGGTGGTCGATGCCAGTTTTGAAGGCAAGCGCGCCGTACAACGCCAGCAGGCTGTTTACGCTTTGGTAAACGACAAGATTGCGAGCGGTGATATTCATGCGCTCAATATTCAAGCCTTAACGCCAGCCGAATGGGACGTTCAATCTCAAGGCTAATTCTTTTTACCTATGACTTTTATCTATGACCTGAAATTGTCGCACCGGCACTTTATATTGCGGGTTTTATCATTTCTGGTTTCTCATCATTTTTATACTTATCGCTAGGTTGTCACCTTATGGATCAATTTTTAATCACCGGTAGCAGTCGTATCGCAGGGGAAGTCACGATCTCAGGCGCCAAAAATGCCGCTTTGCCTTTACTTGCCGCTATGATTTTGGCCGAGACCCCAACGACATTGCATAACGTGCCATCGCTACAAGATGTGCGCACCTTGATTGAATTGATCGGTGGCATGGGCATTGATATTCAAAAGCAGGGCGATACTGTCACCTGCGATACCAAGAATATCGATAATTTTTATGCGCCGTATGATTTGGTGAAAACCATGCGCGCCTCGATTTTAGTCTTAGGCCCTTTGCTGGCACGTTTTGGTGAAGCCGAAGTGTCATTACCGGGCGGCTGTGCTATCGGCTCACGCCCTGTTGACCAGCATTTAAAAGCTTTTGAAGCCATGGGTGCTGAGATTAGCGTTGAGAATGGTTATGTCAAAGCGCAAGCGCCAAAAGGCGGCAAGCTTATCGGCTGTAACTTCTCTTTTGATATGATAACGGTTGGCGGTACTGAAAACGTTATTATGGCAGCCGCATTGGCCAAAGGGACGACAGTGCTTGGTAACTGCGCGCTTGAGCCAGAAGTGGTCGATTTGGCCAATATGTTGGTAGCGATGGGTGCTAAAATCAGCGGTATTGGTACTGCAACCATGACCATCGAAGGCGTTGAGCGCTTGCATGGTTGTGAGTATTCGGTGGTAGCTGACCGCATCGAAACAGGTTCTTACCTTGCTGGCGCTTTGATGACACGCGGTGATGTATTGGCCAAAAACACCTCGGCACTTTTATTAACGCCAGTGTTAGAAAAATTTGAAGACATGGGGGCGATTATTACCACCGGTGATGATTGGATTCGTGCACAAATGAAAGGTCGCCCATTACCGGTTAATATCCGTACCCAGCCGCATCCAGGTTTCCCAACCGATATGCAAGCGCAAGTGATGGCGATTGCTTGTCTTGCCGATGGCACCAGTACTTTTATCGAAAATATCTTTGAAAATCGTTATATGCACGTGCCTGAGCTTAACCGATTGGGCGCGTCTATCCAAGTAGACGGTCATGCGGCTGTCGTCACAGGGGTTGAATGCTTCACTGCTGCTCCTGTCATGGCAACGGATTTACGGGCGTCGATGTCATTGGTGATGGCTGCTGCTGCTGCTGAAGGCGAGAGCTTGATTGACCGCATTTACCATATTGATCGTGGTTATGAGCATGTCGAAGAAAAACTACGCGCCCTTGGGGTCAATATCGAACGCATTAATACCAACGACTAGAATGGTTAATTAGCCGCTGTTATTGGTATTTACGTCTATTTATTAAACTTAATAATGCCTTTTAAGTAAGGCAACTAACTGTACACGGACACGAGTCATTATGACTGAAGCAAGCAATAGCCTTCCAACTGACGGCTTATTAAACGAAGTAAATGATGAGTTTTCAGGTTTGACACTTGCGCTATCAAAGGGTCGCATCTTAGAAGAGACGATGCCTTTGTTACGTGCTGCTGGTGTCGAATTATTAGAAGACCCTGAAGCGTCGCGCAAACTTATTTTTCCAACCTCAAACCCAAATGTACGTGTCTTAATTTTGCGTGCCAGTGACGTGCCAACCTATGTTGAACACGGTGCTGCTGATTTTGGCGTGGCGGGTAAAGATGTGTTACTTGAGCATGGTGCCAATCACGTTTATGAATTGCTAGATTTGCAGATTGCTCAGTGTAAGCTGATGACCGCTGGTGTTAAAGGTGCGCCGCTGCCAAATCGTCGTCTGCGTATTGCGACTAAATACGTCAATGTTGCTCGTGCTTACTTTGCCAGCCAAGGTCAGCAAGTCGATGTGATTAAGCTGTATGGTTCGATGGAGCTTGCACCATTAGTTGGTTTGGGTGACTTGATTGTTGACGTCGTCGATACTGGTAATACGCTACGCGCCAATGGACTTGAAGCGCGCGACCATATTTGCGATGTGTCGTCACGCCTGATTGTCAATCAAGTCAGCTATAAGCGTAAATTTGCCCTGCTTGAGCCGATTTTAGATAGTTTTAAAAACAGTATTGCTAGCGCTTCTTAAACCAATACTTGTTTGGTACTGATGCAACGCGCTTATCACACGCTAGCAATCATTGATAATATCAAGCACGGTTATACAAAATTTTAAACCAGTTTGGCGCTCTAGGATAGATATAGCGTGCTAAACTGGTTTTGTTGTATTTGCTTGCCAGAAAATAAAAGCTCAGTATAATCTGAGTCAGCCATCCATAAATACGCTGGGATACCAGCCTTTTTTATTTTCCCATTTGCCCTTTTATCCCATCTATTCTTTATAGCCGTATTTCATGCTCAACTATAGGATTAAGTCATGCGCCAACTAAGTACTCAAGATGCTGATTTTGACAGTCAACTGACCCAACTGCTTGCTTTTGAAACCGTGAACGATGTTGAATTACTAAAAACCGTTGACGATATCATTGCAAAAGTACGTCATGGTGGCGATAGCGTGGTACTGGCCTTGACCCAACAGTTTGATCAGCATCCAGCGACGACGATACAAGAGCTAGAGCTGACTAAAGAGGCACTTGCTGCAGCGTTTGCCAATCTTGACGATACCGTCAAAACGGCTTTAATGACCGCAGCGACACGCGTACAAACATTCCATGAGCGCCAAGTGCAAGAAACTTGGCAATATGAAGATGAGCTTGGCAATCGCTTAGGTCAAAAAGTCACGCCGCTTGATCGCGTCGGTATTTATGTGCCCGGCGGCTTGGCATCTTATCCGTCTTCTGTATTGATGAATGCGATTCCTGCCAAAGTAGCTGGCGTTGCCGAGGTTATCATGGTGGTACCAGCGCCAAAAGGCGTGCTCAATCCATTGGTATTGGCCGCGGCGCATTTGGCACAAGTTGACCGTGTCTTTACCATTGGCGGTGCGCAAGCCGTTGCTGCCTTGGCATACGGTACCGAAACGATTCCGGCTGTAGACAAAATCACGGGCCCTGGTAACAAATATGTCGCTGCGGCAAAGCGGGCAGTATTTGGTCAAGTCGGTATCGATATGATTGCCGGCCCCTCTGAAGTATTGGTCTATGCAGAAGGCGAGGCGCAAGATCGCGCTGATTGGTTGGCGATGGATTTATTGTCACAAGCAGAGCATGACCGTATCGCCCAAGCTATCTTTGTGACTACATCTAGTAAGCAGCTTAAAGAAGTCGCTGCTGAGATTGAAAAAGCCTTGGCAGAGTTGCCAAAAGCTGATATCGCCCGTGATTCCCTAAAAAATCGTGGCGCGCTGATTTTGGTTAAAGACCGCGCGGAAGGTATGGCGGTGATTAATCGTGTCGCTCCTGAGCATTTAGAGTTGTCCGTCGATAACCCTGATGCGTTACTTGATGATATTCGTCATGCTGGTGCTATCTTTATGGGACGTCATACGCCTGAAGCGATTGGTGACTATTGTGCAGGGCCCAATCATGTGTTGCCAACCTCTGGTACGGCGCGTTTTTCTTCGCCGCTCGGTGTCTATGACTTCCAAAAGAAATCATCGATTATTTATTGCAGTGAGGCGGGTAGTAAGCCGCTGGCAGAAACAGCCGATATTTTAGCGCAGCGTGAGGACTTAGAAGCCCATGCGCGCTCAGCCCGTTATCGTTATCAATAACAGCTATAGACTGATGTAGGATTTGCTTTTGAGTTCTATTTTGAGAAGCTTTTTTAAGCATGTATGTTTAATGACTGTATTTACGAGATAGATTTAACAACTGATTTTTAAGAACTATATTTACAAATTATATTTAATAAAGATGTCTAATAATGATATGGCTAATAGTAGGATAATTTATGAGTGAGTTAAAGATAGACACCAGACTTTGGTCTTCTAAAGCGCGTAACTTGTCACCTTACGTTCCTGGTGAGCAGCCTCAACATGAAAATTTGTGCAAATTGAATACCAATGAAAATCCATTTCCGCCCTCACCAAAAGTCGGCGAGGCAATCGCAAAGGTTTTACAGCAGCAAGCGGATGACCTGCGTTTATATCCTGCACCTGAGTCTGATGAGTTGCGTGCTGCCTTGGCCGAGTTATATAACCTTGATATCAATCAAGTGTTTGTCGGTAATGGCTCTGATGAAGTATTGGCGTTGGTATTTGCCAGCTTTTTCCTCAAAGAGCGCCCTGTTTTAGCGCCTGATATTAGCTATAGTTTCTACCCTGTTTATGCCAATACTTTTGGTATTGAACTGGTACCAATTGCCCTAGAAGAAGACTTTAGTATCGACCCCGATGCCTATCGTCAACCTTGTAGCGGTATTATTATCGCCAATCCAAATGCTCCAACTGGTTTGTTATTATCGCTTGCTGATATTCGTAAGCTTGCTGGTGAGCACTCAAATTCAGTGATTGTGATTGACGAAGCTTATATCGATTTTGCGCAAAAAGAAGAGGGTAGCTTGGATACAGAAGTGTCAGCGGTTAGCCTGATTAATGAGTTTGATAATTTGCTCGTGACCCAAACCTTTTCAAAATCACGCTCGCTTGCCGGTTTACGTGTCGGTATGGCGTTTGGTAATGCGTCATTAATCGAAGCATTGACACGTATGAAAAATAGCTTTAATAGCTATCCACTCGATAAGTTGGCGCAAGCAGGAGCGACCGCCAGTGTCTTAGATGTGGAATATTTTACCCAGACCTGCCAGCAAGTCATCGACTTACGCCAAGCGCTCACCGCCGAGCTGACGGCGCTCGATTATGAGGTGCTGCCATCGCACGCCAACTTTGTATTTGCCCGTCCAAAAGATGGTGAGGCAAGTGCGGTAGCCAGTACGTTACGCGAGCAAGGTATTATCGTGCGTCACTTCGATAAACCACGTATCAATGAGTATCTACGTATTACCGTTGGTACAGCAGCGCAGAATCAGCGTTTAATTGATGCGTTAAAAGTGTTGCAAGCAGAAGCTGAAAGCGTTACTGAGTAATGTTGCTAAGTGATAAGAGGCTTGCGATTTATAGTTTGATAATCTAACCTCGAATCGTAAAGTTATAGTCAGCTCAAAATAAAATCGATACGTTAATAGTTAGGTGCGACTGGTATAAATTTTCCTTGCTTGCTGCTATCACAGAGGCTACGAAAAATTCATCACAGTCGCACTGTGTCTGTTTTAAAGTGCGTCTACTATATATAAATAAAAAAGCCTGCTAACGTCATGTTGAGCAGGCTTTTTTATTGGTTTTTTCTTCATCTTTTAAATAAAGCTGAAGTTTATTTATCGCTATTGTCTTGAGTTAAAACGCCTAAAAGGTTACCAACCTTATCAAGGCATTCTTGATATTCAGCATCACAGTTAGAAGCAATGGTAATGCCACCGCCTGCCCATAAGCTAACATGTCTTTCTTTTTTCCCTAGCTTATGATTTGATAAGGTATTTGCTTGCAAAGTACGAATCAATACATTCCATTGCCCGCTACCATCAAAGTTCATATAACCTAATGTGCCACAATAAGCACCGCGCGCTGCACCTTCTAACTCCGAAATGATTTCAACGGCGCGTTTTTTTGGCGTACCTGTAATGGAACCGGCGGGCAAACTGCCAAACAATACGGCAAGCGGGTGAGTATCTGTCTTTAGCTCAGCGGTGATGGTGCTGACCATATGATGTACATTGCTAAAGCTCTCAATCGCAAATAATTGCGGCACTTTGACGCTGCCAATCTTGGCATATTTGCCCAAATCATTACGTAGCAAATCGACAATCATGACGTTTTCGGCACGGTCTTTTTCGCTATCAATAAGCTGCTGTTTATAAGCATTATCTTGTTCAGTATTTAACCCACGCGGCATCGTACCTTTAATAGGTTTGGTGCGTATATGGTGCTTGCCAGTATTATCGTCTTTAATAAAGGTAAAAAATAATTCAGGCGAGCAGCTTAATAATTCAAATTGATGGTCTGGCGTATTAACGCTGATTTCACTAGTAAAATCATTAACCGCTAAATACCCTGCAAACGGCGCATGGGTATTACGATGCAAGGCAGGTAAATAATCCATAAGCATCGGTGTAACATTATCATTAGGGCTTTGATTAAAAGCGCCTTGCCATTGTTGGGTGAGATTGATTTGATAGCAGTCACCTTGTTGCAGATAGCTTTGCGTCTGCTCAAAGGCTTGCTGATAATCCCGCTTACTCCATTGCGCATTTAATAATAAAGGCGTTGTTTTATATGATTCTTCGAGCACTGACTTTTCTAATGTTTGGTTAGATAATTCCTTATCCATTATATCTAAATATGAGATAAGCGCTTTAACCAGTACGCCTTTTTGTTCGTCATCAGTATCAGTGACGCTGTCTTTTATAGTGAGCTGCCAGCTCGTTTGCTCAGCATTTGGCGTTAGATAAATATCATAATGCCCTAAGCTGGCACAAGGCTGCGCTGCTAGCTTTATCCTAGCGGCTGGGCTAAGCTCATAAGCGGCAATATCATAACCAATAAAACCTATCAAGCCATGATGGTAACTTGGCTGCTTATCATGATCTTCAATCGACAGAGAATCCTTATCATAAGTATCATCTGCGTTATGAGCCTGACTATAAGCAATCAAATCCTCTTGCCAGTCGCTATAACTCATATAACTGCTAATAATCGCTTGATTGGTTTTAGCATGACTATGTGAGCCATCACGGCAATTTTTTATGACTTTATAGATGTTCGGTTGCTGATTGGGCAATTTAGAATCAGAAAGATAATAAACCGACCAGCTCATTTTTGGTAATAAACCAATCACAGGGCGATCATCGTTATTGAGCCAAACCAATTGCCAGTTTGCGTTAGGATTTTGTCCATACAGATGACGCTGTAGTTTTGGCAGTAACTCTGCGGCAGACAGGTCGCCAAAACGCCAGCTAGGTTGAGTAGCTGGCGATGGGGCAGATGCTGTCTGCTCAGTTTTAAGATGCGGTACTACGAGCATAGTTAGGCGTCAAACTTTTTAATAATTAAGGTGGCATTAGTACCGCCAAAGCCAAAGCTATTGCTCATAAGCGTTTCAAGCTCAACATCACGCTTTTCAGTGACAATATCAAAGCCTTCAGCAGCAGGGTCTAATTCTGTAATATTGATACTTGGGGCAATAAAGCCTTCTTGTAGCATGAGTAAGCAATAAATCAATTCTTGCGCGCCGACTGCACCGAGGCTATGACCGGTCATGGACTTGGTTGAGCTGATAGCAGGTACTTGACCGACATCATCACCAAATACTTTGGCAATGGCTTTAAGCTCAGTCACATCCCCTAGCGGCGTACTGGTACCGTGGCTATTGATGTAGTCAACGCTTTCTAAACCTGCTTCATCGAGGGCAAGTTGCATACAGCGGACAGCGCCTTCACCACTTGGGGCGACCATTTCAGCGCCATCGGAGCTGGCGCCATAACCGACGATTTCAGCTAAGATATTGGCACCGCGCGCTTGGGCGTGCTCGAGACTTTCAACCACGACCATCGCGCCGCCTGCTGCAATCACAAAACCATCACGGTTTTTATCATACGCTCTAGAGGCAAGTGTCGGCGTGTCATTATACTGCGTACTAACGGCACCCATGGCATCAAACATACAAGACTGCGTCCAATGTTCCGCTTCACTACCGCCAGCAAGTATCACATCGGCTTTACCAAGTTGGATAAGCTCAGCAGCATGACCGATACAATGCGTTGATGTTGCGCAAGCAGAAGATAACGAGTAGGAGATACCTTGGATTTTTAAACCCGTTGCCAGCGCCGCTGATACCGAGCTGCCCATGGTTTTTGGCACCGCCATCGCACCGACGCCGCGCAGCCCTTTTTCACGCATCGCATCGATGGCATTAACGATATTTTCGGTTGATGCGCCGCCTGAGCTTGCAACCACACCCACACGCGGATTATTGTTGATGGTCTCAAGCGTTAATCCCGACTGCTCAATGGCGTCTAAAGCGCTGACATAAGCATAAAGGCTTGCGTCACTAAAAAAACGCTTCAATTTACGGTCAATGCCCGACGTATCAAGTTCTGACTTATCAATACTACCGCTAACGTGTGATTTAAAGTCGTGCTCAGCATACGATTCATTGAACGTAATACCTGAGCGCCCTTGTTTAAGAGCATCGGTGACAGTAGCCAAATCATGTCCGATACAAGAGACTATCCCTGCTCCAGTGATAACAACGCGGCGCATATACTATTCCTTATGAGTAACGATTTTTTGATAATTACCTTTAACAATCGCTTTTAAATATTTACTGCTATTATCTAACATCCAAACCCTTTATCGTTGCTAATAAAATTAATAAATAAGGTTTTGGACGCTAAATGCTTATTTGACAGTCATTATAATGGTTAGAATAAAACACTATTCTTTATAAATACTGCTCGCTAAATAAAAGTACAACTGTACTTTGAATTATGGCCTATGATAACGTATCAAGGGTTTAAAATCTTGGCGTAAGTGTAAAATAACGACAAAACCACGCTTATTATTAAAAATAAACAGTCAGTATTCTCGTAGGAATAGCACGGTGTGCGCCTCATGATTATGAGGCTAAAGGGTGAGATTATAAATAGCATAAACTCATTTCAGCCACAGCGCATTTAGTTATATACTAAAGTCATTGGCAGCCATAGATAAAGGATACTTTTAGATACAAAACTGGCGCTGGCGATAACATTGTTGGCACTGACAGCCATTATCAGCGTTCGCTAGAATGGCATTCAATTTAAGAAGTATCTATTTAAGAAGTATCTGTTTAAAAAGTATCTATAAATAATATTAATAACAAACACTCATCATATTAAGGACATCAAGATGGCAAAGCGTAGCACTCTATATAAAGGCATTAGCAGCGTTGGCTCTTTTACCCGCAACAACTTAGAACGTATGGGCGCGATGATTGATAGCGTCAATGCTAAGAGCGGCAAACCGCGTCAATTTAAAGCGGTAAATCTAGGCGATGAAGACTATCAACAAGACTTGTTCCGCGAGCAAACATTAAAAGCAACGCAGCAATTATTGGGTAACCGCTTTGCTACTTATGGTAAATATGCCAAAAAAGTAGTACCAAACAGTTTATTTGAATCAACGGTTGATGGTGCTTTTGCCCAAGTCGCTAAGCTTGCTGCCAACTGGAGTCAGATTGACCTGCCAAATCAGTATCGCTTTGCTAATATCGCAAGCTTGGACGACGAAGAGCGTTATGCATTAGCGACTGATATTGCCAATCAAAACCGTGCTTTGGCAACGATAGGTGGCTTGACCGGTTTGGCTGGATTGCCAGGTTTGCTTGCTGATACCTTGTGGTTGTTATTGGTATCATTACGTACCGTCTATCAGTTGGGTGCTGTTTATAACAAGCCGTTAACGGGTAAGCAAGGCGTCAAGATGGCTTATGAGCTGCTTGCCAATGCTGACTTAAGTAAGATGCAAGAAAAACAAGCCTTACTAGCGGGTCTTGGTATCGGTAAAGGCTTACTCGATAATGCGCAAAACAGCGGTCTACACAATGAGCTGAAAAACTTAGGCTTGCAGAATAAAAGCGTCAATTTTTATGCTGAGCAAGTAGATAGCATTGCCAGTCAGGTTGGCATTGATTTAGACCAGATTAACTTGTCATGGATACGCCGCTTCTTACCAGTGACCGCTGTGATTATTGGTATGCGCTATAACAGTCAGCTGATTGATGAAGTGATTGGCGTGGCGCAAGCGACTTTTGCCCCTGAAGCCAAACTTGCTAACCGTGCGATTACCGACGATAGCAGTAGTGAAGCCGAAGTGAGCAAACCTGCTAGCGACGATAAGCAGCAAGATACTGAGAAAAAAGATACTGAGAAAAATGCTAAGAAAGAGTCAGGCGAAGATACTGAGAGCAAAAAAGAATCCGCTAAAGGCAATGATAAAGACGTCGCGGAAGAAACCGAAAAAGTAAGCGATAAAAAAGACGCTAAAAAGGGTAGTGCGGACAAAGCGGCTGACAAGCAAAGCAAATAGAAATAATGTCGCCGCTTTATGAGCTTAGTACTTCGTTGTTTTTTAATTTATCTTTTACTATATTTTAAGTACGGTGCGCATTTAGTGCTAAAATGGGCGGTGCTCTCTTTTTTCCATTGAGCTTTTACTCATTAAGATTTATCTCATTAAATATGAGATAATCTTTAACAATAAGCTTGAAAAATAAGATAGCATCGCCATTTAGCTCTCATAAATTGCTATTTGTTTATTTCTAAATATCTTATCTGAACGATGTATGACGCTACTTTCGATACCATATTTAACAAACTGCTTTTTAGCCAGATTTTAACTAAAAACAGATAAAGTGGTATAGTGGTAGGCGTAATGCATATCTATCGAATGTTGTAAAGTACAATCACTCATAAGTGGTTGAAATAGCAGCAACAACTCTTTATAATACACTGTCCTAAAAATGGGTGTTCCGAAATCTGTCGTTAATGTCAGATGGTTGGCGCATTGCCCCATTTTTTTGTTTTATACCAAACGGGAGAAGGATGCCTCATGGCAACAACTAACCAATTGATTCGTAAAGGTCGCAAAACCATCAAGGAAAAGTCAAAAGTTCCTGCGTTGGAAGCGTGCCCACAACGCCGTGGTGTATGTACTCGCGTATATACTACTACCCCTAAAAAACCTAACTCAGCCATGCGTAAAGTATGTCGTGTACGTTTGACTTCAGGCTATGAAGTATCAAGCTACATCGGCGGCGAAGGTCATAACCTACAAGAGCACAGTGTTGTTCTTATCCGTGGTGGTCGTGTAAAAGATCTACCAGGTGTACGTTATCACACCGTTCGTGGTGCACTAGATTGCGCAGGCGTTAAAGACCGTAAACAAGGTCGTTCTAAATATGGTGCTAAGAAGCCTAAAGCTTAATAACTAAATGTTATTAGCTAAGCTTTTTTGTATCACCCATTAACTGTGCATGGGTCTGGTGTTAACGGTATTTTGTTAAATTAATGATTTATTGTTATAACATACCGCTATGCAGTAAGGCTGACTGACAACTCGATATAACGCCATCCAATATTAATTGGTGCGAGATTGTGAATGTCAGACACTCCTGAAGAAAAGGATTATTATTATGCCAAGACGTCGCGTCGTTGCTACCCGTGAGATCCTACCGGATCCTAAGTTTGGTAGCCAAACTGTTGCAAAATTCATCAACCATGTCATGAGTCATGGTAAAAAATCTACTGCTGAGCGTATCGTTTACGGTGCTCTTGAAACAGTTAGCGAAAAACGTAAGATCGAAGACCCAGTCGCTTTCTTTGAAGAAGTTCTAGAAAACGTCCGTCCAATGGTCGAAGTAAAAGCTCGCCGTGTCGGTGGTGCAACCTACCAAGTACCAATGGAAGTACGCCCCTCCCGTCGTACTGCCTTGGCTATGCGTTGGTTAGCTGAAGCTGCTGCTAAGCGTTCTGAAAAATCAATGGCTTTGCGTCTTGCAGGCGAATTGAATGATGCTGCTGACGGCAAAGGTAATGCTATGAAAAAGCGTGACGAAGTTCACCGCATGGCAGATGCTAACAAAGCATTCTCTCATTACCGTTTCTAAGCTGGTCTTATCTTTTAATTCTAGCCTAGACGCTTAGGATTAACGGTTTCGGCCAGTTAATCCTTGTATTGTTGATTTATTCTATTGATTGCCGCCATCATCATTGGGTTGTTTAATTATTCTCATCGTAAGGTGATTGAATCGTTAAACCACTTAGATGGCGGACATCTGTCAAGATGCTGTTCTGAAAGGGATACTATTTCGAGAAGCCTGCAAACTTACAAAGCTTGTAACGCTCACAAAGAAAGTTTCCTGAGTTTGATGCCGCTATATTCTTATATTTGCTCTTTTTTTGTCCGTATTTGGCCCAATAATCAGTAAGTAATATTACGAAGCCCGATGGCTTTGTCATAGAGAGTATGAGGTAGAGACACAACACATTATTATATACACGAATTTCCCTAGGAAAACACTATGGCTCGTAAAACTCCCCTAAAGCGCTATCGCAATATTGGTATCTCAGCGCATATTGATGCTGGTAAGACGACCACAACTGAACGTGTTTTGTTCTATACTGGTGTTAGCCACAAGCTTGGCGAAACCCATGATGGTGCAGCTACCATGGACTTTATGGAGCAAGAACAAGAGCGCGGTATTACCATTGCTTCTGCGGCGACGACTTGTTTTTGGTCAGGTATGGCAAAACAGTTCGACGAACATCGCATTAACATCATTGACACCCCAGGTCACGTTGACTTCACGATTGAAGTTGAACGTTCTATGCGTGTACTTGATGGCGCGTGCATGGTTTACTGTGCAGTAGGCGGCGTTCAGCCACAGTCTGAGACCGTATGGCGTCAGGCAAACAAATATAAAGTACCACGCTTAGCATTCATTAACAAAATGGATCGTGTTGGTGCTGATTTCTACCGTGTGGTAGAACAAATCAAAACTCGTCTAGGCGGCAAAGCTGTACCATTGGTTATTCCAATTGGTAAAGAAGATGACTTTGAAGGCGTTGTGGATCTAGTGACCATGAAAGCCATCTATTGGGACGAAGCGTCTCAAGGTATGGAATATGATGAGCGCGAAATTCCAGTAGAACTACAAGAAAAAGCGGAAGAATATCGTGAGTATCTAGTAGAGAATGCGGCTGAAGCATCAGAAGAATTGATGAATGAATACCTAGAAAATGGTGAATTGACGGTAGAGCAGATTCATGGCGCTATCCGTAAACTAACTATTGATAACGAAATCATTCCACTGCTTTGTGGTACTGCCTTTAAAAACAAAGGTGTACAGAAGATGTTGGATGCAGTTATTCAGTATCTACCTGCGCCAATGGACGTACCGGCTATTAAAGGTATCCTTGATGACAAAGATGAGTCTGAAGGCTTCCGTGAAGCGTCTGATGACGAGCCGTTTGCAGCACTAGCGTTCAAAATCATGAACGATAAGTTCGTTGGTAACTTAACCTTCGTTCGTGTTTATTCAGGTGTTCTAAAGCAAGGCAGTAGCGTTTATAACCCTGTTAAAATGAAGCGTGAGCGTGTTGGCCGTATCGTTCAGATGATGGCAGATGCTCAGGTAGAGCTACAAGAGATCCGCACGGGTGATATCGCAGCGTTAGTTGGCATGAAAGATGTCACTACTGGTGATACCTTATGTGATGAGCAAAATGTTATCACGCTAGAGCGTATGGAATTCCCAGATCCAGTTATCAGCCTAGCGGTTGAGCCTAAGACTAAAGCTGACCAAGAAAAAATGTCAATTGCTTTGGGTCGTTTGGCAAAAGAAGATCCATCATTCCGTGTACATACTGACGAAGAGTCTGGTCAGACGATCATCAGTGGTATGGGTGAGCTACATTTGGAAATTCTTGTTGACCGTATGAAGCGTGAGTTTAACGTTGAAGCAAACATCGGTGCGCCGCAGGTTGCTTATCGTGAAACGATTCGTAACACGGTTGAACAAGAAGGCAAATTCGTACGTCAGACTGGTGGTCGTGGTAAATTCGGTCACGTTTGGTTACGTCTTGAGCCTCTGGATCCAGCGGGCGAAGTTCTATATGAATTCTCTGAAGAAGTTGTTGGTGGTACAGTACCAAAAGAATTCCACGGTGCGGTTGATAAAGGTATTCAAGAACGCATGAAAAACGGCGTACTTGCTGGTTACCCAATCGTTGGCGTTAAAGCAACCTTGTATGATGGTTCTTACCATGATGTTGACTCGGATGAGTTATCATTTAAAATGGCTGGTTCTATCGCATTCCGTAAAGGCTTCATGGCGGCAAACCCAACCCTACTTGAGCCAGTAATGAAAGTAGAAGTTGAAACTCCTGAAGACTACATGGGCGATATCATGGGCGATCTTAACCGTCGTCGCGGTATGGTTCAAGGCATGGAAGACTTGCCTGGCGGTACTAAACAGATTCGTGCTGAAGTACCATTAGCGGAAATGTTTGGTTATGCCACACAAATGCGCTCAATGTCTCAAGGCCGTGCAACCTATTCAATGGAATTCCAAAAGTACGCTGAGATTCCAAAATCAGTTGCAGAATCTATCATCTCTAAATTCAACTCTAAAGATGATGACGAGTAAATAATACGTATTAATCTGACAATATCGGGCATATCTCTGTATTGTCAGTAGAGAATCCGCCAATAATTGGTTAAAAGACTTGTTATTGGCCGCGATTTTCTTATAATATCTGCACATTAGTATGTGCGCCCTTTTAACAACTATTTTAATGTGGCCAGTAATGCTTTAACCCTAGTACGTAAAATGTCGTACTTATATAAGTTAAGCACTGACCCCAAAAAAAAGAGGAAATACCCATGGCAAAGGCCAAGTTTGAACGCAGCAAGCCACACGTCAACGTCGGTACCATCGGACACGTTGACCACGGTAAAACAACCCTAACCGCCGCTATCGCAACCGTAGCAG
>Ga0209633_10000140_pt1 | contig 85200 bp, 74 predicted proteins | sample Cruoilmetagenom1_FD_187290 | JGI IMG/M metagenome (GOLD analysis project Ga0209633, IMG submission 187290) | Oil polluted marine microbial communities from Coal Oil Point, Santa Barbara, California, USA - Sample 1 (SPAdes) (version 2) | ecosystem: Environmental > Aquatic > Marine > Oil seeps ... | reverse complement strand
CTTCTTATATGAGTATGCCCGCATTTGCATATGGGGCGCATGCCGCCTTCAGCTCAAAAGTCAATTTTATCCACATTGATGACTATGACTTTCTGAATTCTCATAGGTTAAGCTACCAGGCTCCTTGGATTATGGAAATGGAAAAATACCATGGGATATCACATGTCAATAATGATCTATCTATAAACAATGGACTTACCTACCGGCCTCTTTCAAAAACTGTGATCGACACGCATAACTGGTGGTATTCAGACGCGGTAACTGAGAAACGAAGGATGGACTTCGAATCAGATAAAAATGAGCTACACAATCGGCAAAAAGAAATTATCAAAAGGTGGAAAGAACATAAGAAGTTGTAGTAAAAATGATACTCTTTATTAATTATATGTGATTGTTACTACTTTAGCTTATAATTAATAAGAATAAGCGGGGGTGTAACAAAAATTAACTTTACACTACTTATCTATTGAAACCAACCAAACGTGACCAAAGAACTGGAACATAAATTTGTAGTAGATCTTGAAAAAAATCAGAACATAGTGCACAAGGTATGTAGAATATATACCAATAATCAAGATGCACATAACGATCTGTTTCAAGAAATAAGTATTCAGCTATGGAAAGCATATCCTAAATTCAGAGGTGAAGCTAAGTTCAGTACATGGATGTATAGAGTTGCGCTAAATACTGCCATTACCCTGTATCGTAAATCAAAGAGGGCTGTCAAAACTCAAGATTTTGACTCGGTGTTGTATAAAATAGAATCTTCAGTATACGACGATACTGAAGAAGAGCAATTGAAAATACTTTATAAAACCATACATCATTTATCGGATATCGAAAAGGCCTTAGTCTTTTTGTATTTAGAAGATAAAAACTATAAAGAAATTGCCGAAACTATGGGGATAACTGAGGTAAATGCCAGGGTTAAAATGAGCAGGGTAAAAAATAAATTAAAAGAAATATTAAATCCGTAATACTATGGATCAATTAGAATTATTAAAAAAAGATTGGAAGAAACAAGAAAGTACACTTCCAAAATTATCAAAAGAGGAGCTCTCTAAACTTATGTATAGAAAATCATCCTCTATAGTTAAATGGATATTTATCATAAGTGTCCTGGAGTTTGTAATACCCAATTTAATTATATTGATTACAGGCTCCAAATCAACAGAACAAATATATGAGGATTTAGGGTTATCAAACTTCATGACCATATTTTTGATTGTATCTTATTTGATAATCTTTGGTTTTATACTTCTGTTTTACAAAAATTACAGATCGATCTCTGCCAATGCGAATCCAAAAGTATTAATGCAAAACATTATAAAAACAAGAAGAACTGTTAAGTACTATATCTGGTTTAACTTAGCGGCTTTGGCCATAGTATCAATCGTAGTCCTTAACAGGACCTTTGATTCGAATGAATTTTTAGAGAAAATACCCGAAGGTACCAATATGTTAGTTATTTGGCTGATATCTTTACTTTTAGTAGCAGTAGCAGTAGCTATACTCTGGTTATTTTACAGGCTTATTTATGGAATATTTTTAAATAGACTTAAGAGAAATTACAATGAGTTGATCAGTAATGGAATTGACTAGTATTCATTAGGTAGTTAGCAGTTTTTGAGTCTCTAACTTAAGTAGCCATAAATATTCAATAATTCGGCCTATAAAGAAATCAACCCCCAAGTCCAAGGACAGGTAAATTATAGGATATCTAGACTCCCTTTGCCTTCCCTTACAACCTCAATTTTGTTGGCTGACAAGTCGATTACCGTTGAGGGTTGATTCCCTCCGTAACCTCCATCAATTATGATATCCACTATATTTTGCCACTTTTCAAAGATCAGTCCGGGGTCTGTTGTATATTCAATTACATCATCTTCGTCATGTATAGAAGTCGAAACAATTGGATTCCCCAGTTGCTTTACAATTTCTCTTATAATAGTATTATCCGGCACCCTTATTCCAACCGTTTTTTTACTTTTAAAGACCTTTGGGAGCTTATTATTTCCGGGTAAAATAAATGTATAAGCCCCGGGTAAGGCCCTTCTTAGAATTTTATAAGTAGGTGTATTTATTTGTTTCACATAATCTGACAAGTGGCTTAAATCATTGCATATAAAAGAAAAATTAGCTTTCGCCAATTTTATGTTTTTAATACGGGCAATTTTTTCCAGCCCTTTTGTATTGGTTATATCACAACCCAAACCATAAACGGTATCTGTAGGATATATAATCAATCCTCCTTTTTGGAGGATGCCAACCACTTTGTCAATCTCCTTAGAATTGGGGTTTTCCTCATATATTTTGATGTATTTTGCCATAAATAGTACCGTCGGGTAAATTTAGCCAATAATTCATACCCTGCAATTCTATATCTGCTAAAAATCAGGTTTACAATGAATGAAGACTTTAGGTAGCCAATACTAATTAGCAATTTCTCGAAAGAGCATTAATCTCGATGCTATTTTCACTATGAGGATAAATCTGTAAATCTTAGTCTAAAAAATATTAACCTACAATCAATCTAAATCCTTCACCATGAATATTTACAATTTCAACATGTTCATCTTCTTTTAAATACTTTCGCAATTTAGCAATATACACATCCATACTCCTGGAAGTAAAATAATTATCGTCCCTCCAAATTTTTGTAAGTGCCAATTCTCTAGGCATCAAATCATTAATATGCAGTGTCAACATTTTAAGCAATTTATTTTCTTTAGGGGAGAGTTTACGTGGTTCTCCTCCGTCGAAAGATAAATGCCTCAGTTTAGAGTTTAAGTGAAATTTGCCTATTTGAAACTCATGTTGATCATCATCAGCACTCACGTCTTTCTCTTTGCGTTGTAGAATTGCTTTGATTTTATAGAGTAAAACTTCCGAATCAAATGGTTTATTCAAATAATCATCTGCGCCGACCTCATAACCCTTCAAAACATCCTCTTTCATAGTTTTAGCTGTTAAAAAAATGATGGGTATATCCGCATTGGTAGTTCTAATATCTTTAGCCAAGGAGAAACCATCTTTTCTAGGCATCATAACATCTAAAATACAGATATCAAAATCATCATTTTTAAACATTATCAAACCCTCTAAACCGTCTTTCGCATGAGAAACGGTATAATCATTGAGCATTAAATAATCCTTTAATACCGTTCCAAAATTTGGATCATCTTCTACCAGAAGTATTTTCTTATTTGTCATATTTTTTTGTATTAAATTAAAGGTAATTTTATCGTGAATGTACTTCCCTTACCTTTTTCACTTTCAACATACACACTACCGTGATTATGTTCAACTATCTTCTTTACATAGGATAAACCTAAACCATGACCTTTTACGTCATGGATATTTCCTTTTTGTTCTCTGTAAAATTTATCAAAAACATGTTTTTGAACATTTTTATTCATACCAATACCTTGGTCTTTTATTTTTAGAATGATATTGTTACCGGCATTTTCGGTGTAAACATCAATATTAGGAGCATCATTGGTATATTTTATGGCATTGTCTAACATATTTACGATTACGTTAGTAAAATGAAATTTGCTCACCATTACTTCACTTTGCAATGCTTCTAAATGTTCATGAATATAACCTCCTTTATCATTTACGATCAGATTTACATGCGTTATAGCATCATGAATAATATCATGTAAATCAGCAACTGAACTAGTCAGGTCTAATTGATTTTTTTCTAATTTAGATATTCTTAATACATTTTCAACCTGTCCATGCATCCGTTTATTTTCTTCTCTAATCATTTCGGTATACCGTATTATTTTTTCTTTATCTCCAATAATTTTGGGATTTTTAATTGCATCTAAAGCCAAATTTATGGTGGCAATGGGTGTTTTGAATTCATGGGTCATATTATTGATAAAATCTGTTTTGATTTCTGAAATCTGTTTTTGCCTTATCAATTGGTACAATGCACTTGCAAAAGCTAAAATTATGATCAATATAAAAATTGCCGACAAGGTTAAAATATTCGCTATACTTGCTAAAATATATTTGTTCTTTTCAGGAAAACTCACATATAATTGATAATTACTATCGCCATCATCATCGGCAAATAATGGTACTTGATAACTGCTTTTTCCTTTTTGTTTTTTAAATTTTTTAGATTTCACTTTGGTCGCCAATCCATCACCATATACTCCAAATTCAAAATCAGTATCTACTCCTCTTTCTCTCAATTCATTATCAAGGTTTAATGTGATTTCATTTATACTAATACGATCGTATATTGGTAAATTAGAGGCTATTTCTTTAAAAACATTCTCATACTGGGCACTCATTAGTTTACTTAACTTTCCTATTTCATAAATTCGTTCTTCCGGTGTTATCTCAGTATACTCATTATTTATACCTGTAATTTTACTAATTTCTTTAGATTTCTCACTAAAAAAGGTCTTAAATGTCAAAGAATCATTCCCAAACAAAGGGATAGATGATTTATAATTATTCTCTAAAATACTTTGCCTGAAAGAAAAAATCTCATTATTGACTGTGTCAATTTGTTCAAAATGAAAATCTCTAACAATTGATTCTGAAGATTGAGACGCACTATCAATTATAGGTTCATATTTTTTATAATAATCATCAACCTCTCTTTCCTGAATGTTTTCAGAAACATTTGCCAAGGCAAATTTTACATCATTTGTAAACTGTTTTTCACGAATCTCAATCGTATTGTTGATCCAATAAATTTGAACTGCTATAATTCCAATTAAAGCAACAATCATCAATGCAATTAAGAGTATAAAAACCCGTTTACTCATTCGAACAAATTTAATTTAACTTATTAGATATTTGAATTGATTTAACTAAAATTAACTAAAACCTAATTAATTTAACAATTCTTTAAGAGTTATTCATTTTAATTTCTAAAAGCTTCTTATGAAGTTTTACGACCTGCTTTTTAGTATCCTTTAAATTGATATTCCGAATCACAAAATCTGACAACTCTATTTTCTTAGTATCATCCCATTGATTATTCATTCTTTCTAAAATAGCATCTTTAGTAGTTGAATCTCTTTTTAAAACTCTATTTATTCTGCTATCAATTGGTGAGGTAACCGTAATTATAAAATCAAATTTTGAAGCTGCACTATTTTCAAATAAAATAGCATTCTCTTGAATTATATAGTGGGTTTTTTGCTTTTTAAGCCATTTTGAAAAATGTTTAGCGATTTCAGGATGGACAATAGCATTGATAGTACTCAATTTTTTTTTATCATTAAATACAATTGACGACAAATAAGGACGGTTCAATTCTCCATCTTGATAGGTTTCATCACCAAATTCGGCGATTAATTTTTTTTTAATTCTTTTTGATGAATTCATTAATTTTTTTGCTTCATCATCGGCAAAATAAACCGGTACTCCTAAGTCAATAAAATAATTGGCTATTGTTGTTTTACCACTTCCTATTCCTCCCGTAAGGCCAACTTTAATCATTCTTTTATTAGGTATTCTATTTGATTAGGTACAATCTTTATTTCAGAAACTATAGAAGGTTTCGACAGTACTTCCGGAATAAGATATGTCAAACCGTTTTTAACCGTTCTACTATAATCGCAACTTATTTTAAAATCATTCTGATTAATTTTATTATAATCAGAAATACCGACTCGAAAAACAACCTCGACCTGGTCAGGAAAAGTAGTTATTTTAAGATTTTGGGGTAAATTTTTGATTACAAAAGGTAATTTTAATGTAGATTCAGTGAATTTTTCAACTACCCCGGTCACCATAACTTCATCAATTGAATAGCTAACTTTTGAAGTACCTGCCAACCTCATTATTGGAAGTTTTATTTCAATAGATCCATTCACATCAGTTAATGTGGCAGTTTTAGTCTTTAACATTGATATTGAATCGATTATAATCTCGGGGCCCGATATGGAAACAAAATTGGGTTCCACTTTTAAATCCCCTAGCAGGTTATAACCTGATTGATATTGAATAGTAATATCAGGAACCACCAATACTTTTTTCGTTTTACTAATTCCTAAATGATAATACAACGAATCAGGTTGTACACCAATAACCTCAACATCAGAAGCCACTTGTTGTTGTATTTGTGGCAACAATTCACTTGCCAATTGATAGTACATCAACCCTCTTTTTCGTTTGACAGAATGCAGATCAACATTGACACTTCTTTTATTAACATAATATTTGATCAAGTTAAACCCATAAGTCTTAACAGTAACATCCAAATTTTTTCGCGGTTCTTCCTGTAACATCTTACCTTCAGTCAGATTAAAATAATTAACATCAAACTGAATAACGGTTGTATATTCCTTCGATAATTTTATCAACATCCAAAACAAAAAGGAGATAGCCAAAAACACCAATAGCATTTTAGATTTTCTACCGTTCTTTAAGGTATTCGCTTGTAATTTTTTTTTAGAAGCCATCAAACTTATTTTCATTTTTACCCTGAATCCTCATGACTATTTACACAGGAGTGATATTTTATGCAATCTCAAAGCAAGGCTTTGAAAAATACTTTTCTAATTTAAATAAAAAAAGTGAGTTTTAGCCTTATAACCTGAGATCGACCTAAGATTTAATTCACAGAATTCAAAGAAAAGGTAAGATTTGAAGGATAAGATATTTTCGAATATCTCGATATTTGAAAATATTTATGCAAAAAAGGTTGCTTTTTAGTTGAATTCCCTTTGGGTTTGATTAATTTTGACATATTCTTGTCAAATTCTATCAAACTAACCAGTTAGTCCTTCTAAAATTTGCCTTCGAATGTGAAAAAAATTCATCTAAACTGTAAAAAATCTTAGGTCGATCTCAGGTTATAAAACTCACTTCATCATTTTATTTATACAATTCTATTTTTTAACTGTGGGGCTTAGATATTTCTTACTTAATTCCATAGAAATTGCCGAGCGTTCAAACTTAATTTTCCCCGCTCCTGTTTCTATAACACAAACACCATCACTCAAATCAACTATTTTACCATGTATTCCGCTGGTCGTTACAATTTTTGCTCCTTTCTTAATAGTAGATTGAAATTCTTTTTCTTTTTTTTGTCTTCGCATTTGCGGCCTAATCATAAATAGATAAACAACTAATAACATTAACGGGATCATAATAAAATTACCCATTCCACCACCTCCGGTTTGTAAAAACATTGTAAGAAACATATTCAATTATTTATTTTTAACTATTTGTTTTTTGTTTTGGTGTTACTTGCGCTTTTATTACTACTGTTTCTTTACCTTTAGCAGTATTCGTGGTCAATGTAACGGTTTTATTCTGTTTATTCGGTTTTCCACTAGAATTAAACTTCACCTTAATCGACCCTGAATCCCCTACTGCTATAGGCTCTCTGGGCCATTCAGGCACGGTACAACCGCAGGTCGCCGTTGCTTTGGTTATAATTAATTCTGATTTGCCTGTATTTGTAAAGCTAAATGTTGTCTCAACAATGTCACCCTCATTAATGACTCCAAAATCATGCTCATTCTTTGAAAATGCTATTGCAGCAGCACCCTCGTTCATTTTGTAATCCCTTTGTTTGGCAACCTCTAATTTTTCCTTGTTTATTTTATTTGTAACATTCTCTTTACACGATGCAACAAAAACTGCCATTAAAACTGATGCTATGATTATTTTTTTCATTTGAATTTATTTTGTTTGCAAAAGTATTAAATATTATAATAATCCCCTACCTATTTTTTTAATTCTATCTGAATCTGTATATCCTTTTAACAATTTATCTAAAACTCCATTAATAAAAAAACTGCTTTTAGAAGTAGAATAATCTTTGGCAATTTCAATATATTCATTTATCGTCACCCTGGTTGGTATTGATGGAAAATATACAAACTCAACCAATGCCATTTTTATAAGAATAAAATCAACTTCTGCAATTCTATCAGTGTCCCAGTTAGGTGTCATTTTATCAATATCATCGTTGAACTCGGAATGATGCAATATTGTTTTTTTCAGAACATCAATAGCAAAGTTTTCATCATCATCATCCTTAAATAATTTCTCCTTGCTAAAAATTGTATTAGAATTAATTTTCCTAAGGCTCTTTAAAATCCATGTATTCACGAATGGTATATCATCAACCCAGCTTAAGGTTTGACTTTCAAAATAGTCAAATAATTTCTCGTTAGGTGCAATTACTGTTTTATATATCTCAGCAATAAATTCCATGTCGTCTTTATACGAAGTAGTCTTCATAGAATTTACATAATCTTTATAGATAGTATTTTTTTTCATCGCTTCCCAAACTACTCGAACATATTCATTGTCCTCTTTCCAATTAAATAATTTTCCATTTTTAATATATGATTCTAATGAGCTATTATATTTAAGGTTTTGAAGGAATTGGTTATCCACAAATTTTCTATTTGGATTGATATCATCAGAAGTAGCCAAATGCTTTTTCTTTGCGATTTCCAGATGTTGTTCAGCCAAATTTCTAACTTCTAAAAGCAAACTCAGCATCAACACATATAAATCATATACTTTAGCCATACTAAACTTTAAAAACTTTTCTTCTTTAGTTAAATCATCGCTTTTCGATTTTATCATCGCATAAACAGATTGCATTACTTTTACTCTGATATGTCTTCTATTTAGCATAGTGAAATATAACTATTTAAAAATTTATTCAATGATTCTTTTGGCAAACTATAATCTTAATCTTGTATCTTCGTCATCACAAAAACAATTTGCGTACCTCAATAGTATCTTATATAAAACTTCTACTACAATTAATGCTCTTTAAAAATCGGGGCAAAGGTAAAGTTTTAGTTAGTGGTGGCAAAATATAAAATTAGGATATCAATTTTATTTAAGATATTTTTAACTGTAAGCAATTTTACCATAGTTTTTAATTTCTTAATATCGTATAAATTAAATCATTTTTGAAAGCGCTACGCTATTTAAACAAATTTTTTTACAAATATAAATACCGGCTCATAATTGGTATTGTTTGTACTATTGTGGCTAGAATCTTGTCACTCTTTACACCGAGGTTAATTGGTAAATCATTAAATGTAGTAGAAAAATATATTGAAGGAGATATAACTGATATAGAGACTGTTAAAAATAAATTATTGATGAATATATTGATGATTTTAGGCGCTGTTTTGCTTGCTGGATTTTTCACCTTTCTCATGCGTCAGACTATTATTGTAATGTCTCGTCTGATAGAATTCGACCTTAAAAATGAAATTTTTGAACAATATGAACGCCTATCTCTAAATTTCTATAAAAAAAATAGAACCGGGGACTTAATGAATAGAATCAGTGAAGATGTGAATAAGGTTAGAATGTATTTTGGTCCGGCAATAATGTATACCATAAATATGATTACATTATTTGTGATCGTAATATCGTATATGTTACAAATCGATACAACACTTACCTTGTACACTTTATTACCGCTACCTGTACTTTCTTTTTCGATTTATATTTTAAGCCGAGTAATTAATGAAAGAAGTAGAATTGTACAAGAATACTTATCAAAACTAACTACTTTTAGTCAAGAATTCTTTTCCGGAATAAATGTTATCAAAGCATATAGTATAGAAAAGCATTCGTTCAAGGATTTTGAGGTTATTGCTAATGAAAGTAAGGAAAAAAATATTTCTCTATATAAGGCCCAAGCCTTATTTTTCCCCTTAATGATATTACTTATAGGAGCTAGTAATATTTTAGTAATTTATATTGGAGGTATGCGCTATATCAATGGTCAAATTGAAAGTTTTGGGGTCATTGCCGAATTTATTATTTATGTAAACATGCTTACATGGCCTGTTGCTGTTGTGGGTTGGGTTACTTCTATTATTCAACAAGCAGAAGCTTCACAAAAAAGGATCAACGAATTTTTAAATGTTGTGCCCGAAATTCAAAATCAAACAGATATTGAAACTAGTATTGAAGGTAAAATTCAATTCAAAAATGTTTTTCTAACATATGATGATACGAACATCACTGCCTTGAAAAATATCAACTTCACTATTGAAAAAGGAAAAACACTTGCCATTTTAGGAAAAACCGGATCAGGCAAGTCTACCATTGCAAACCTAATTGCAAGGTTATATGATGTTAGTGATGGTGAAATTTTAATTGATAACAAACCTATCAAAAAAATAAACTTGACCAGCCTTCGGAATAGTATCGGATTTGTACCTCAAGAAGCATTTTTATTCTCTGATACCATAAAGAATAATATCAAATTTGGCAGTGAAGTAGCAATTGAGGAAATCATCAAAAATTCTGCAAAAAAAGCACATATTCATCAAAATATTGAGCAATTCACTAATACTTATGATACTTTTATCGGTGAAAGGGGTGTAACTTTATCCGGAGGACAAAAACAACGTATTTCTATTGCCAGGGCGATTATCAAAGAACCTCAAATACTTGTTTTCGATGACTGCTTATCGGCTGTTGATACTGAAACGGAAGAGATTATTCTCAATAATTTAGATGCTGTTAGTAAGGATAAAACCACTATAATTATAAGCCATAGAGTCTCTTCGACCAAAAATGCTGACTTTATAATCGTACTTGACAAAGGAGAGATCATTCAAAAAGGTACTCATGATATATTATCAAATCAAGATGGTTTTTATCAAAATCTTTATAATCAGCAATTTACAGAACAAATTAATTAATGAGCACTTTACTGTCTTCAAAAGAAAATAAATAAAATATTGCGCAAGTCATTTATTTTTATAGATTTGTGTCTTATACAAAAATCAAGATTAACAAAAGTTAAGATTATTATGAGCGATAAAGAATATATAGAACAAGAAGAAATCTTTTCTCAAGTACTAAGAGCAGGAAGAAGAACCTATTTTTTTGATGTAAGAGCAACAAAAGCCGGTGATTACTATTTGACAGTTACTGAGAGTAAAAAATTTACACATGATGATGGTTCATTTCATTATAAAAAACATAAGATTTACCTTTATAAGGAAGATTTTAGTGAATTTAATGAGATGCTTGTAAAAGCAACTAATTATATAATAGACGAAAAAGGAGAAGAAGTAATTTCTGATCGCCATCAGAAGGATTATCAAAAGCCTAGTGAAGTTACTGCAGAGGAAACACAATCTACTGAAAGCTTCACAGATGTTGATTTTGACGACATCTAAAATTTAACTAATTCAAATATAAAACCGTTCACCCTAGTCATTGGGTTGAACGGTTTTTTTATATATTTACTTTAAATAGTACCGATATGCAATCGGACTTACAATAAAATATTATTTCTGTCCTGATTACTAATACTCGGAACCGGACAAAACATAAATCAATCCAAATGAAAAAATTATTTCCTTTACTGATCTTTTTTAGTTTCTCGTCTATTTTTTCACAACAAGAAATTAAGTTGGATTATTATTTACCGCAAGATCTAAACTACAATTCTAAAATCCCCACTCCCGAAAGTGTGTTAGGGTTTCAGGTAGGTAAATGGCATACTTCACATGATAAGCTTGTACAATATATGTATGCCCTGGCAGCGGCCTCTGATAGAATCACTATAGAAGATAGAGGGAAAACCTATGAAGGTCGTCAATTATTATTGCTTACCATAACTTCCCAAAAAAATCATCAGAACATTGAATCCATAAGAACCGAACATTTAAAATTATCTAATGCTTCAGTTTCATCTACACTTAACATCGATACTATGCCATTGGTGATATACCAAGGTTTTTCAATTCATGGTAATGAAGCAAGTGGAGCGAATGCCGCATTATTGGTTGCATATTATTTAGCTGCCGCAGAAGGTAATGCTATAAATGAATTATTGGATACTACAATTATTTTATTCGATCCTTCGTATAACCCTGATGGATTACAACGATTCTCCACATGGGTAAATGTTCATAAAAACCAAAACCTTACCTCTGATAATAATGATAGGGAATATGACGAATTTTGGCCCAAGGGAAGAACCAATCACTATTGGTTCGATATGAACCGGGATTGGTTGGTATCACAATTACCTGAATCACAAGCCCGCATCAAAAGTTTTCATAAATGGAAGCCCAATATTCTAACCGATCATCACGAAATGGGAACCAATTCTACTTTCTTTTTTCAACCTGGTGTTCCTTCAAGAACACATCCTTTAACGCCTAAATTGAATCAGGAATTAACGGCAGAGATCGGGAAATACCACGCGGAGGCGCTAAATAAGATTGGTTCCTTATATTATACTGAGGAAAGGTATGATGATTTTTACTATGGTAAAGGGTCAGCCTTTCCTGATATAAATGGTGGTATTGGTATTTTGTTTGAGCAGGCAAGTTCCAGAGGCCATGTACAACAAACTGATAATGGAATATTGACATTTCCTTTCGCTATTCGTAATCAAATTACTACCGCCCTGTCAACACAAAAGGCCGGAAAGAATCTAAGAAAGAAATTATTGAATTACCAACGTAATTTTTATTCAAACGCTCAAAAAGAAATAACCAGGGATAAAAACAAGGCTATCATTTTCGGCAATGCGAATGACTTAACTAAAACGTATCATTTTGCCACGATGCTAAAACGGCAAAATATTTCATTTAATAAACTTAAAACAACCGTCAAGACCAATGGTAAGAGTTTCTCTCCTGAGTACAGTTATATAATTCCTGCAAATCAACCAAATTATAGAATGTTAAAAGCCATGTTTGAAAAACGAACCAGCTTTAAGGATAGCTTATTCTATGATATTTCGGCATGGACACTTCCTTTGGCTTTTGGTATGAACTACGGATATGTTTCTAATACATCAGCTGCCGGAGATCGAATTACTTCGGTTCCTTTTCCTGAAGGAAAAGTAAGTTCTAAAAGTAATTATGCCTACCTTTTTGAATGGGATGATTATTATACCCCTAAAGCATTATATACAATTTTAAATAAAGGCCTAAGGGCAAAAGTGGCCATGAAACCCTTTAGCCTTAGCGGGAAGAGTTATGATTATGGTACCATCATGGTTACTGCCAACAATCAAAATAGATCAGTAGATGAAATTTACAAGGTACTCCAAGGAATAGCAAAAACAACAGGTGTAAATATAGATGCAGTAAATACAGGATTGACAAAAGGTATTGATTTAGGCAGTTCGAACTTTAAAGTCATTAAAAAGCCAAACATTGCACTTATAGTTGGCAACGGCATCACATCTTATGATGCAGGTGAAATATGGCATCTATTGGATACCAGATATGATATACCGGTTACCAAATTGGATACTAAAAATTTAAGCAAGGTTGATTTGACTAAATACACAACTATTATTATGCCAAATACTTCAGGCGGTACCCTAAACACCGCTGGAGAAAACTTAAAAACCTTTGTGGAGAACGGTGGTACACTAATAGGTTACAGGAATAGTTTAAAGTGGTTAAATTCCAATAAATTCATTAAACTAAACCTTAAAAAATCAAAGCCTAAGACCAAAAACGTTGAGTTTGACAAACGCCAAGACCTTAGGGGAGTGCAGGTTATTGGCGGTGCAATTTTTGAAGCTAATGTGGATAGAACTCATCCGATTAATTTTGGGTACGACAATACTAAAATTGCGTTGTTTAGAAATACTACTGTATTTGTTAAACCAGATAGCACCAGCAATTATAAAAACCCGATACAATACACAAAAAATCCGTTATTGAGTGGTTATATTTCAAAGGAAAATTTAAAGGCATTAAGTGAAACCATTCCTTTTAAGACTGCTAAACTAGGTAAAGGAAAAGTGATTGTATTTACCGATAATACCAATTTTAGAGCATTTTGGTATGGTACAAATAAGTTGATGATGAATGCTATTTTCTTTGGAAAGATGATGTAATACTTATTTCTTAAAACAAAAAAGAGTTGGAAAATATTCCAACTCTTTTTTGTTTATATGTCACAATAGTACTAAGCGAGTACTTCCTGTACTTTATCTGCAGCTTCCTGAAATTCAATAGCCGAAATAATTTCCATTCCACTGTTATCAATCAATACTTTTGCTTCTTTTGCATTGGTCCCTTGCAATCGTACAATGATAGGTACATTTATCACATCTCCCATATTGGTATACGCATCAACGATACCCTGTGCTACTCTATCACAGCGTACAATACCCCCAAAAATATTTACCAAAATAGCTTTTACATGCGGGTCTTTCAAAATAATCCTGAAAGCAGTCTCAACACGTTTTGCATCTGCTGTGCCACCAACGTCTAAAAAGTTAGCCGGCTCACCCCCTGCTTGTTTAATTAGATCCATCGTGCTCATTGCCAAGCCAGCTCCATTTACCATACAGCCCACATTTCCGTCAAGGTCAACATAATTTAATCCTGCAGCTTTTGCCTCTACTTCAATAGGATTTTCCTCACGTAAATCCCTCATTTCAGCATAATCTTTATGCCTGAATAAGGCATTATCATCCAATGTAACCTTGGCATCAACGGCCATTATCTTGTCGTCAGAAGTTTTCAAAACCGGATTGATCTCAAACATTGAAGAATCAGATTTTATAAATGCAGTATATAAAGCAGAAACGAACCTTACCATTTCTTTCAATGCACCACCTGATAAACCTAAATTAAATGCAATTTTACGCGCTTGAAAAGGTAACAGGCCAATCAAGGGGTCAATTTCTTCCGTAAAAATTAAATGTGGTGTTTCTTCAGCAACAGTTTCAATATCCATACCACCTTCTGTAGAGTACATGACCATATTTTTTCCTGTTTCCCGGTTTAACAATACTGACATGTAATACTCTTCCGGTTCATTATCACCAGGATAATACACATCCTCAGCAATCAATACCTGGTTTACTTTTTTTCCCCGAGGTGGTGTTTGAGGTGTCTTCAACATCATCCCGATAATGTCTTCTGAGATTGATTCAACCTCAGCTAAACTTTTAGCCAGTTTTACTCCACCACCTTTTCCACGTCCACCGGCGTGAATTTGCGCTTTAACTACCCACCAGCCTGTGCCGGTCTCAGTAGCCAATTGCTTGGCGACATCAACAGCTTCTTTATGATTATGCGCAACCCTGCCACGTTGAATTCTAACGCCAAAGCTATTTAATATTTCTTTTCCTTGATATTCGTGTAGATTCATTATATAAAATTTGAAATAAGTCAATACAAAAATAACAAACCATATGGGAATACCCTGTTATTTTAGGTAAAATTTGTGCCGGTATTGAATCCGGTAACTTTTATTAATTATTTATTAAGAATCATTTTATTTATGTAATTTCACATTCTTTATAATTAAGCATGATTACAGCAAAAAACATCCATAAATATTACGGTGATTTAGAAGTTTTAAAAGGTGTTGACCTACACATCAAGCGAGGTGAGATAATTGCTATAGTCGGGCCTTCCGGTGCCGGAAAAACTACCTTATTACAAATTTTGGGCACCCTTGACAAGCCTACAAATAGTAATGATGCTACGCTGATGCTCAATCAACAAAATGTATTACAATTAAAAGACAAAGCCTTATCAAAATTCAGAAATGAACATATTGGTTTTATTTTTCAGTTTCATCAATTACTCCCTGAATTTACGGCCTTAGAAAATGTTTGCATTCCCGCTTTTATAGCCAACAAACCAAAAAAACAAGTTGAGCAGGAAGCTGCAAAAATTTTAGATTTTTTAGGCCTTTCAGATAGAATGGATCACAGACCAAATGAGCTTTCAGGTGGTGAACAACAGCGTGTGGCGGTAGCCAGGGCTCTTATTAATGCACCCAAGGTTATTTTTGCTGATGAACCAAGTGGTAATTTAGATTCAGCTTCAGCAAAAAATTTACATGAATTATTTTTTAAACTTCGCGATGAATTTAACCAAACTTTTGTTATTGTCACGCATAACGTTGAACTGGCAAATATGACCGATAGAAAGTTAGAAATGCGTGATGGAAAAATCATATAGACAGAAGATTAAAAGATTAGAGACTGCTAAACGAGTACTAAAATATTATGACAATAGGGATCATCTCTGCAATGCATGAGGAAATACAAACCTTACTGGAAAACTTACAAGAATCGACTAATACGGTCAAAGGGATGCGTACCTATTATAAAGGTAAACTTTTTAATACAGAAGTTGTATTGGTATTTTCACGATGGGGAAAAGTGGCATCGGCAACTACAGTAACGCAGCTCATTAATGATTATGACCTTGATGAAATTATCTTTACGGGAGTAGCAGGAGCTATTTCCAAAGATCTGAACATCGGAGATATTGTTATTGGCAAGTATCTCTATCAACACGATATCGATGCGAGTCCGCTTTTTAAAAAATTTGAAGTTCCATTGTTAGGCAAAACATATTTTGAAACATCTAGTATGCATAGAAGTGAATTGCATGACGCAACACAGGCTTTTTTAAATTTATACACAGATTTTATAGACAGCAAAAAAGCGCGGTCATTTCATATTGTACATCCTAAAGTAATAGAGGGAGATATCGCCAGCGGAGATCAATTTATTTCTGATATCAATTCGGTCTCCAAATTAACAAGTGCCCTGCCTGAAGTTTCTTGTGTAGAAATGGAAGGAGCAGCCGTTGCCCAAGTCTGTTATGAGTATAACGTTCCTTTCTCAATTATCAGAATTATATCCGATAAGGCAAATGCCAATGCACATATAGACTTTCCAAAATTTGCTAAAGAGATTGCTGGCCAATATACCTTAGAAATCTTAAAAAATTATTGTAGCGGTGCCGGTACTTAAAAATTCCACATACAAACCGTCACTACTGTTTAGAAATAAACATTTTAATACGGTATATAGAACATTATTTACGAATAGTCGTGTTAACTTCACAAGAAAACGGTTAGAATTAACTGATGGTGATTTTATAGACCTGGATATCTCATCAGTCAATTCAGATAGACTAGTTATGGCTATTCACGGATTAGAGGGTAGTTCTAAATCCTCATATATAGTTTCATTAACAAATGTTCTCAACCAGGATGGTTTTGATGTAATTGCTATAAATTTAAGAGGTTGTAGCGGAGAACTCAATAGATTATTAAGTTCATATCACAGCGGTAAAACCGAAGATCTGGAAGCCGTAATTGATCATATTGACAATCACTATAATTATAAAGAAATACATATAGTTGGCTATAGTCTTGGCGGAAATATGGCACTGAAATATATGGGTGAAAAAAGTTCATTATCAAAAATAAAATCGACTATTGGAGTTTCCGTTCCATGTGATTTGAAAGCTACTGCTTTAAAAATGAATTCGTTTAGCAACCGGCTTTATTTGAATGAATTTTTAAAATCCTTAGAGAAAAAAACAATAGGGAAATTGGAAAAATTTCCAGACTCCTTTTTAACTAAGGAATCTATCCAATCTATCAAAACTTTTAAAGATTTTGATGATCTGTATACAGCTCCGGCACACGGATTTAAAAACGCAGAAGATTATTGGGAAAAATCAAGTTGTAAACAATTTATTCCTTTTATAAAAACTCCTACATTACTTATTACTGCTTTAGATGACCCATTTTTTGATACTGAATGTTTCCCGTTCAAAGAAGCTGAAGCAAGCGAATTTTTCTTTATGGAACCAACTACTTACGGTGGCCATGTAGGTTTCGGAACAAGTCTTTATAATAAAAAAGATACCTGGTGCGAGCATCGGATTTTGTCTTTTTTAAAACATCAGGAATAATAGTTTTAATTAATGACCAGGCATTGGAAAATGTTTCCCGAAATGAAAAGCTGATGGTGTCGGACCATGTTTTTGAATATACTCCAATTTTTCTTTGGCTTCGTCTAAGGTCGGAATATGTCCTTTGTGTATCCACCACAAGGCCTGATGTGCATCTATAAATTTATGAAACCATGCCTGGCGATCTCTTATTAATTCAACATGGGAAGATGTATAAACAAAATTTTTTAATACATCCAGATTTTCCCACACACTCATATTTACCAATAATAGCGGTTCATCAAAGACGCGAATAGCAGTAGAATCTCCATCTTCAGTTTGCAAACGCCAAACAAAACCTTCTGCATTATCGGCTTTCTCGTTAATTTCATCTAAACGCGAAACGAAACCTTCCATTGTTGCTGTATCCATTTCTGCTTTTGCCAAGGCAATATTGATCTGTGCCAAATGATATATTTTCATTTTTTTAACCGTTTTCGTCAAATATAAAAGAATAAAAATTCAAATTCAATTACAAATAGAAGTTCTTTTTGTGTTGTCATTAACTTACTAAAAATGTTATATCTGGCGTCCAACTTCGTCCAATCTACAATATCTTACCAAAATGATTGTTATTTTAGTTATCATATCAATTATATTTTAATAAAGATATTCATAATCACTATGCCTGTAGTAGCGTTATTTTTTAACAGGTAAGGACAAAGTAATGAAAGAAACAATTTATACGTATCATTTTGATGTTTAATTGGTATAATATTAGATATTTGTAAAAATTCAAAAAATATACCTTGAAAAGGATTTATTTACTTTTTTTAATTATAAGTCAGGTGTCGTTTAGTCAGACCTTCCGCAGTTTTTCTAATGAGTTTTTGAATATAGGCGTGGATGCAGCTGCATTTGGCATGGGAAAAGCGGTCACGGCAACCTCTAATGACGTGAATTCAATATACTGGAATCCTGCAGGTTTAGCAGGTTTAAAGGATTATCAGGGTTCATTGATGCACGCCGAATATTTTCAGGGCATTGCCAAATATGATTACGTCGGTTTTGCGAAACCAATTAATGATGAAAGTACTGTTGCCGTATCTATTATTAGATTTGCGGTTGATGATATATTAAATACAACTCAATTAATACAAGAGGGACAGATAAATTTCGACAGAATTAGCTTATTTTCGGCTACTGATTGGGCGGTAAATGTGGCATATGCAAAAAAATTAGTAGTCAAGGATCTAAACGTTGGAGTTAATGCAAAAATAGTACGCCGTAAGATTGGAAATTTTGCTTCTTCCATAGGTTTTGGTTTAGATGCCGGAATACAATTTCAACGTGCCAATTGGAAATTTGGTTTAATGCTCCGTGATATAACCACTACATTTAATGCATGGTCATTTAACCAGGGAGAATTGGACAATATTATAGCTATTTACGATAATTTAAATGATACTATTTTAAATGATGGTAATCCGGATAACGATGATGAAGTAATACCAACTGCAGCCCCTGAAAAATTAGAAATTACAAAGCCGAAAATGCAACTAGGTGTCGCTCGAAAGTTTAGTATTGGTAGGGATTTTAACCTCTTAGCGGCCATAGACCTGAACATGCGATTTGCAGAAACCAATGATCTCATTTCAACATCGTTTGTTAGTATTAGCCCTGCTTTCGGATTTCAAGTGGATTATGCTGATATGGTATATCTTAGAGGTGGTGTTAATAATTTTCAAAATCAAACGAATTTCGACAATAGCACCTCATTGATCTTAGAACCGAATTTTGGCGTGGGTTTTAACTATAAAGGAATTCAAATAGATTATGCATTAGCGAATATCGGAGGTGCCAGTGGTGCCTTATTTTCTAATGTATTTTCTTTAAAAGTGGATTTTAGTTATTTTCGTTAAATAAAGTAATATTATGTCTTGTCGAGTATTACCGAGTGTCAAAGTAGACTTTGTCACGAAGGTAGCAAGTGCAACTTGTCGAGACATATTTGAGGCTCTAAACATAATAAAGTTCTCGACTTTAGTTTATCTTGAGCGGAGACGAAAGACTCGAACTGACATCATAAACCAATTAGTTATTTTGAAGCAAACAATTCTTTTTATTCTTTTTAGCATTTTATCGCATGTTGGCTATTCTCAACAAATACAACTTTCGCCCCAAGCTGAAATTAGTGTGATTACCTGTGATCCCGGTGCAGAACTATATTCTTCGTTTGGGCATAGTGCATTTAGAGTGTTAGACCGTACTTTGGGGATCGATCAAGTTTATAACTACGGTACTTTCAATTTTAAAGCTAAAAATTTTTATGTGAAGTTTGCCAGGGGTAAATTGTTATATGACCTAAGCTCCTACCCTTTTCATTATTTTTTGAGGGATTATGTCAAAGAAAACAGGACAGTTAAAGAACAGGTATTAAACCTGGAACCAACAATAAAACAGGGTTTATTTGATTTCCTTGAAAACAATGCAAAACCCGAAAACAAGGCATATCTATATGATTTCTTCTTTGATAATTGTGCCACAAAACTTCCTGAGGTTTCATCGAAAGTTTTGGGTGAGAACATTCAGATGAACTATGATTTTGCTAATGGCCTGAATTATACTTTTAGAGAATTGATCCATTTGTATTTGGATGATAAATCATGGGGGAAATTTGGAATCGACCTGGCCCTGGGATCTGTAATAGATAGAAAAGCTACTCCCAAGGAATACCTGTTCTTACCGGATTTTGTACTAAAATCATATGAAAAAGCTACCATTAGAAAAAATGACATCTCAGAGCCTTTGGTAACTAAAACTAATGAGTTGTTTACATCTGAGGCCAACACAAACAAACCATTTTACTTTACTCCATTTGTACTGTTCTCTTTATTAGCATTGCTAGTGCTCTGGATAACTTTTAAGGATTTCAGAAACAAAATACGAACCAAGTGGTTAGATTTTATGCTGTTCTTTACAACAGGAGTGGTTGGGCTAATTGTCTTGTTGTTGTGGTTTGCAACCGATCATTCTGCAACAGCAAATAATTATAATATTTTTTGGGCATTTATGCCGAACATATTGATATCTTTTCTATTGCTAAAAGACAACATAAAACCTTGGGTAAGCAAGTACATATTGGTATTACTGGTATTACTATTTCTGACTATAGTATTCTGGATTTTGAAGTTTCAGGTATTTTCTATAGCTATTATTCCTATCTTGACCTTGTTGGCCATCAGGTATAGTTTTTTATATGGGTATCATCGTCAATGAGTGGTGTATCTAACTTTTCATAAGCCGAATTATTTGAGAGGAATTCAGGTACAATTTTCTTAATTTTTGCAACAACTTCAAATTTATCCATAGTAGTGAGCTTTGAAAGCTCAATGATTTGATCTTTCACAATAGCATAGTCTAATTTATCAACTTTGGCAATCATTATTTTTTCATTATAAGTTGGAATGGTATTTTCTTTAGAGCTCAATAATTCTTCATATAACTTTTCACCCGGCCGTAAACCGATAATTTTAATATCGATATCTTCAGGGTATCTCAGGCCTGATAAATGGATCATTTTTTTTGCCAGATCAAAGATCTTTACTGATTCACCCATATCAAATACATAGATCTCCCCTCCTTTACCCATCACTCCGGCTTCCAGTACTAAGCTACATGCCTCTGAAATTGTCATAAAATAACGGGTTATATCTTTATCGGTTACCTGTATAGGCCCACCTTCCGCTATTTGCTTTTCAAAGAGTGGAATCACCGATCCGTTAGAACCCAATACATTGCCAAAACGAGTGGTGATAAATTTGGTTTTCCCTTCCATATTTAAGCAATTTGCATAAATTTCAGCAACACGTTTTGTAGCACCCATCACATTGGTTGGATTCACTGCCTTATCCGTAGAGACCATAACAAACTTTTCGGCTTTGTACTTTAAGGCCATATCCATCACGACACTGGTACCAAATATATTAACCCTAACGGCTTCATAGGGATTTTCTTCCATTAAGGGTACATGTTTGTATGCTGCAGCATGAAAAATCAATTCTACAGGATATTTGTTAAACAAATCCTCTATGCGTTTTTCATTTCTGATATCGGCAACCTCAATAGAAAAGTTTTGATGCCCTTTTCTGATAAAACTTTGTTGTAAATTATACAGATCAGATTCGGCCTGGTCTAATAAAATCAAATGCTTGTACTTATAATTTGCTGCCTGGTGTGCTATTTCAGAACCTATCGACCCTGCAGCCCCGGTAATTAATATTACTTTATTATTTAATTCCTTTTGTAAGATCGGGTTATTGATCTTTATAGGTGTTCTGTTTAACAGGTCTTCAATTTTAACTTCTTTTAACTGCCCGATATTTAAGTCACCATCGATCCATTGCTCAATGGGGGGCACAACCTTTACTTTAGCAGGCAACGGTACCAAATTATCGACAATTTCCATTAACCGGTAGGGTTCAATATTGTTAATGGAAACAATAATCTCTTTTATATTCCTGTTTTTAATAAATTCATCGGTAATTACAGTTGGTGATAATACCTTTATTCTGTTATATTTTTTCCCTATTTTTTTTGGACTATCATCTACAAAACCAATAATATTAGAGCTATTATTCACATCATTATTGATCGTAGCATAAGTGAGTAAGCCTGCGTCTCCTGCCCCGTAAATTAGCGTGTTCTTAGGAGGCCTATATTCATTTATTACCCTAAAAATTATACGTTTAAAAATAAACCTGCTGGCTATCAACACAATAATATTCAAAAGGTAATGGATGGTTATTACGGAATATGGTACTGCGAATCTTTGAGTAATATTATACTCCCTGTCCGTTAAAGTAATTATAACCAGTATGATAAAAAGAATACTCACACCATAAAAAACATTCAGCGCATCTTTCATCCCCGTCTGCCTTACGGTACCTTTATAAGAGCCAACAATCAAAAAACTTACTATCGCCAAGACAGCAACCAAGCCTATTTGTGAAAAAAAACCAAATCGTTGAAAACTAAGATTAAAATTAAAATTGATAAGGTAGGCGATAAAAAAGGTTTGTAATACCAAAGAAGTATCAATCAATAATACTACCCATCTCGCAACCGAGGCATTGGCTCCTTTTAGAAAAAATGACTTTAACATTATTATAATAACAATTACATCAGCAAATATCCTGATAGTTCTTCACCTTTTTACACTAACAAAGGTCGTAAATCTAAACGAAAAAAGCATAAATAATAGTATTTATGCTTTAAACAAAATGTAATTTTCAATAAAAGATGAACTTAAATAAAAAAATGTCATTCCTGCCTACGCAGGAATGACACTAGTAATACGAAACAAATTTAATATCATTTTTTAATTAAAGATAGATTTAATATGATATACCGTTCTTTGCGATTCTTCATCCTTCAAATTTGACCCACTAGGTAAACATAAACCTCTATTAAACAAATCTTCGGAAGTACCGTCAACATAAGCAGGATACTCTTGAAAAACAGGTTGCAAGTGCATGGGTTTCCAAAGCGGGCGGGATTCTATGTTCTCCTTTTCCAACGCTATCCTGATCTTTTCCCGGGTTTCATAACTGTCTGTCAATATAGTAGTCAGCCATCTATTGGCATAAAAGTCCGCCGGTTCTTCCACAAAGAAAATTTCCTTGATGCTTGCCAATTCTTTTTTATAAAACTCAAAATTCTTTCTTCTGGCTTCCACCCTATCATCCAGCACTTCCATCTGCCCACGGCCAATTCCTGCTGCAATATTCGACATACGATAATTATAGCCTACTTGAGAGTGTTGATAATGGGGGGCATCATCACGAGCCTGTGTAGCTAAAAAAGTAGCTTTTTTACAATAATTGGAATTGTTTGATACCAAGGCTCCACCTCCTGAAGTGGTGATAATTTTATTCCCATTAAATGAAAATATTCCTAGTTCACCAAACGTACCCATTGCTTTATCTTTATAAGTTGCCCCAATGGCTTCTGCGGCATCTTCTATTAAAGGAATCTCATATTTTTTGGAAATGGTGAGTATTTCATCCATTTTAGATGGCATGCCATAAAGATGTACCAGTAGAATTGCTTTAGGTTTTTTATGGTTGGCTATTCTATCCTGAATTGCTGCTTCCAGCAATACCGGGCTCATATTCCAGGTGTCTTTTTCTGAATCGACAAATATGGGAATCGCTTTTTGGTACCTGATCGGGTTTACCGTTGCGGAAAAAGTAAAAGAGGAACAGAGTACTTCATCATTTTCTTCAATACCCAATAAGATCAAAGCTAAATGAATGGCTGCGGTTCCGGAACTCAAAGCCGAGCAAGCTTTTGCACCCGTATAGTTACAAATATCTTTTTCCAAGCCATTTACATTTGGGCCCAATGGTGCAACCCAATTGGTGTCAAAAGCTTCTTTTACATATTTTTGTTCTTCCCCTGTCAAATGCGGGGAGGAAAGCCAAATTTTAGTATTCATTTTTTCGTAATTTACTTTTTGATTGCGGGAACACCGATATATGTTGAATATTCTTCAGCATCTTTAGTTAACATACTTTGCCCACCAATAACAGCCCCTTCACCAATTGTAATTCGTTGAATTGTAGCACATCCGATTCCTATTTGAGCATACGGCCTGACATGAGTAAATCCTCCGAAATTAACCCCTGGAGCCAATGCACTACATTTCTCTATTATCGAATTATGACCGATAGCACAGTTCATATTAACCACAACAAAATCACCAATTTCAGATTCATGATTTATAGATACCCCGGGATAAATAATTACGCCTTTTCCAATTTTAACTTTATTTGATATCCATGCATTATGCGCAATAAAATTTGGGAAATCATAATTCTCACCTACCTTACCAAGTATTTTCTTTTTTACTAGAGGATTTGCAATACCCAATGCAATCGAGGCATTTTTATAATTATCAACCTCACCTATTCCCCCTAAAACAGGAATCTCCCAAAAAGATTGTCCAATCTTTTTTTTATCATCATCTAAAAAACCAATGATGTTAAAGTCATGTGTGAATAAATCCTGATTTAAGGCTAAAAACCCGCCTACATTTCCTGCACCAATGATCAATAAATCTCTATTCATATATATTTTTCAAGTGTTGTTTTTAGTCCTTTTTTTACCGGTAACTGCCATAATAACTTACACCAATTATGGTTACCTTCTAACAATTCAGGGCCATTATTAGTGATGGCAACATCCCACCCGATCGACCGATTTTCTTTATGTAATAGGGCTGCCTCATTTACCATTTGTATTGATTCTTGCCAAAATGGGACTTGAAACCCTAATAGTTTAATTCCAGTTATCGGATGTTTTACCACATCATTTTTTGTAATGTCACTATAAACCGCGGGCCCTTCTACAATTCCCGTCTTTTCATTAATCGGTGCAGCAATATTTCCCGCAGCCAAATTATCTACATAAGAATTAACCGTAATTCTTAGCCGTGTTCCTAAAATTTCAACTTCGTCATTTTTATTTAACTGTGTAAAAATTCTAATGGTATTTAATCCTGATGGAGAAAGTTTCATTAATTCATCATGCTGAACTATGAACTCTTCAATAAGGTCATTTTTAGTTTCATTTAACTTTTTTATCAATTCTTTATTTTCAATTTTTTTTAAATTTACAACTTCAATTCCTTCTCCACATTGCCCATCTGATGATTTCAATACAATAGCCCCTGATTTATTATTCAATATGTCTTTTGATATGGGTTCATTTGATAAAAACTCTTTCTTACTACAGTATTTATGAGCTATGAATTTCGAGTACTTTTCTAAAAATAATAATTTATTTTCCAATAAATTCCTTTTATTTTTTGGATTCATAATCAATTGATATTCATACATATAACCTGTACCCGCATAGGTTTCTTTTTCTAAATCTGTTAATTTAAAAAACCTAAAATAAAAATAATCTTCTATGGATATATTGTATTTTAAGGAAGACGAAATGATATTTTTCCACAATTTTAATTTAGAAATACGTTGTTTGTTTGTTACATGATCAACAAACCTTTTCAATTTTGATCTGTCTGATTCTTTAACATAATAGCCAAAATAAACAAGTCTTTTTAACATCGTTAATTATTTCCCGTAAAAGGTTGCATAGGACGAGAGTCACTTTGATTTACACCTTCTCTTTTTATTACTTTTACCAAAGTTAGCCATAAAATTTTTACATCAAATAAAAACGAAAGATTATCAACATAATACACATCTAATTCAAATTTTTCAGTCCAAGAAATGGTATTTCTTCCGTTTATTTGAGCCCAACCCGTGATACCCGGTTTTTCATTATGCCTTCGATTCTGTTCCTTTGAGTAGAGGGGTAGATATTTGAACAATAATGGCCTTGGCCCTACTAAGCTCATGTCTCCTCTTAGTACATTAATTAATTGAGGTAACTCATCCAATGAGGCATTTCTAATGAATGCTCCCAACCTTGTAAGTCTTTCATTATCAGGAAGTGGATTCCCATTTTCATCCTCTTCATCTGTCATTGTTTTAAATTTTATGATCTTAAAACCTTTTTCATTTTTCCCAGGCCGTTCCTGAATGAAAAAAGGATTGCCTTTGTTTTGTATCGATAATACCATTCCAACAATAACAATAATAGGAGAAATTAGTATAAGTAAACTAAAACTCAATATAAAATCCAAGGCTCTCTTAATAAGTCTTTTATACATTTAATTTAAGTATTTGAAATTAGATCTCCCAATTCGTTGGCCGCCATAAATTCTACATCCGGCCATTTTTGAACAATTCTCTTTAACAATTCACGCAAAGCATTGATCCCTTTTTCCCTGTTTTTTGGATCTATATGCCCACAAAAATTTACGCGATGTGAACTGATTATAGCTGGTTTATTCCAAAAAAAAGCGGTCTCTATTTGTTTTAAAGAAAAACTGACCCAATCAAATCCTCTATTATGTATAGGTTCAAAAACCACATTACGCACTTCATAGGTCATTCCATGTTTATTCTTTTTACCGGTATAATTGAAGCTTTTTTTGTATTTCCCTTCTCCCTGATGTTCAATTTTTAATAATGGTATATCTAAATATTTTATTCCTTCATCTTTTAATGCCTGATGAATAACGTGATGTTCTCTTCCGCCCGGAGGGTTGAAATGAACAGAACGATAGCCATATACTTCTTCAAATTTATCTAAACCATCTCTAACTATTTCCTTAAACCTTTCATTTTCTTTAAATTCCCAAAACTCAAAGGCTTCCGTATAATTTATTGTAGGATATCCTGAGTTTGAAATACTGGTATAAGACCTGTTTTTTAAAGCCATTAACATCTCTTTATCTTTCTCTCGAAGTTTTTCTTCAAAAACTTTTACATTAAAATGTTCCCTACCGTGAAACTGAGGTACCAATAAACCCCCCGTAATACCTTCCTTCCACAAATTCCATGTACCTTCATAAGCAACAGCATCTTTTGCGGATAATTTTTCATAAGTGACAGGTAATGTTTCATAATTATAATCCTTATAGTTTTCATCTGCCATTTTTTCAAAATCAATATTACATGGTAAGGCAAAAGGTGTAAAAATAGCACTGTTGTCATTTTTATCTTTTACAGATGTAAGAACCTCGTATAACATCTCCAAATCTTCCCTAGTTTCTAATGTATCAAAAGCATCAAAGCGCGACAATACCTTTAATCCCTCCTGGTCCATTTTCTCCCTGGCCTTTTTACTATCCAATCGTACATTGCCATAATCATCCACAGAGATAACCACAATCTTTCGTGGTGTTTTCCAACCCCAGATGTTTTTAACATTATTTAGAACCGATTGTTTCAATTTCATTTTTTTTAACTTCAAGCCTGTAATGATTAATAAAAATTAATCAAATGTAATCTTATTTAATATCCATAGGAACAAAGCAATAATTACATAAATTCCCCATCAGTTGTATTAATAACAAGCTGCTTACCAGAACTTTCAGAAAAAGGTGTGTAATCTATTACCTCCTTTAGTGTACTAAAAGAATACTTTTTTAATAATTCTTCCAACTTAAAATATGTCCTTTTCCTGTTTATCCAATATGACCTCATTTTTAGTTGTTTTAACAATGATTCCCTCTTTAAGGCATCAAAATAATAATCAGGATATCTTGAAGTATCAAGTTCGTAAGGATGAATATATAATATAGTTGGCCTATTTTTTACATTCGATTTGAAGGAATGATTTGTAAATAGAAAGGGGAAGAGACGCAAATAACCCCCTCCGCTATAAGGTATATCTCTGCCAAAAAATTTTGTGGTAGAAATAGGCACTACAATTAGTTTGGCACCATTAGTAGTTATAATTGGAGTAATTTCTTTTGGAAATTCAGGCCAGCCATAGTGTCCCCCTTTAATAGGTATTACGCTGCTATCATATGTAAAACCACTTTCTGCAATAACATCAAAGGCCCATGCTGTATTTGAATTAACTGAAAATGCCGGAGCTCTGTGACCAATGATCTTTTTACCACTAATATCTTCCAAAAGCTTTTTGGCATCAGTCAATTCTTTTAAAGCTTCGGCAGGAGTCATTCTGAAGAATTGTAAATGGTTATAACCATGTACACCTAACTCATGTCCACCATTAGAGATTTCCTTAACCAATAAAGGGAAATCTTCTGCTACTTTTCCTAAAATAAAGAATGTAGCCTTTACATTATATTTTTCTAATAAACATACTATTTTTTGAGTATTAACAACGACCCGTTCAGTTTGTTTGGATTTAATACCAAATGCGTCTCTCATGGCAATGCTAACTCCATCTTCTACATCAATAGTGAATGCAGAAGTATAAGAAATACTTTTCTCAGAATATTGTTTAATGACTTTTTCTTCTGTATCACCCATTATTCATAACATTTTTCACCCCATTATTTATTAAAAATACTTTATCAGAAATTTCCATCAGTGCCTTATCTGAATAACTATCTGTATAAAGTAAATCGATATGTTTGATTCCATTTTCAAATAGCGCTACTCTTTTTTTATCTGCATACATATTATCCTGTAAGCCAATTACTATCTCTGATTTAGAATACAGTAGACTGGACGCCAGGAGCTTCTCATTTGGAAACAATGGTTTTAAATACTCAATAAATGAAGCTGATACGATCATTCTATCTTTTATCGGATACTTCAAATAATCCTTATAATATATTTCATTTAATTTAATGCTAGCTGCATACATTTTTGCTTTTTCATCAATATAACTTTTATCCTTTCCTTTTAAAAATAAACCTAACCCAATTTTTTTTAGTCTATTATTGCTTATGATCTTAAGTTTATAGCATATGGCCGACATAATTAATAAAACTCTCTTTATATAGTAACTTAAATTTGACTTATTTGTTATTTTATAAAACCCAATAAGTGTATCCTTAAATGTTAACGTTTTATCAAAATCAAATACCACCATCATTGTTAAAAAACCTTTTTAAAGAATCTAATTATGGAACTTACATTAAAGGAAAAATAGATTAAATACAAAATTGACCTCAAAGGAGGACTGTAGGTAAAATTAATATATCCTGTTTCTTTCGTGTTAAATCTAAAAAAGTCCTTAATTCCAATTTCTCCTTTAAATAAATTTAAAAGATCAAAAGGGTAGATCCATCTGATAAACCCTTTTTTTAATAATTTATTTCCTTTTAGTGAAAGACCCGCACACAAATTCACGTAATCCTGCAACATATTATTCCCTATAAATGTAGAAAGTAAGATAGAACCCCATAACCTTGGATTTAATTCAATAATTTTCCATTCTTTTGTTTTTTGATCAAATAAAAATTCGATCATCGCAAAACCATTCCAATTCATTTTTTTTAACAAAGCACTACCAATACTAATTATCTCATTATTTTCAGTTGATTTTGAATACACTGTAACTCCACCATTTGAAGGAAATGTACGTAAACGTTGATGTGAATATGTACTTATAACTTTTCCTTGTTTACATAAAAAAAAAGCACCTGATACTTTTTCCATACTTATTATTTTATCCTGTATAAGATAATTACTTAGGTCCATTTTATTTAAAATGTCTAATTGTTCTTTTGTTTCAATATGTTTTATTCCAACGGACCCTGCTCCGATATATGGCTTTACTATTAAAGGAGAAAAAAAATTATAAAAAGATTCGATATCGTCAGGTCCATATGATCTGGGTACCGGAAATCCATTTTGTTCACAATAATTTTGAAATTTTATTTTATCGCAAGTAAGGTAATAATCATTTTCTGTTGGCAGTAATAAGCGCAAATTTGAAATCGTACTTTCTCTTAGATATCGGTAAACATTTTTTGTTGTTTTGTCAGATAAGGGCATATAAATAAGCTCTTCATCTTTATAAAGTTCTGATAATTCAAAAAAATCTGATCTAAAGTCGTTAAAATCTTCAACTCTTAAGCGATGAACTTTTTGGCAATATATTAATTTTAATTGAAAATTATAATCTTTAGATGAACATAATACAAGCTTATATTTATATACTTTTCGAAGAATATTAACAACGTCAAATGACTTTCTTGATGCGACATCGGTTACAATAATTTTCATACGCCAAAAAAGATTAGACCAATTCTTTTATTAACACCATTCCACTTTATCATACTCTCAAATTATATTTACCTATATCTTCAATAAAACTCACCAATCTATCATAAACAATATTACTATCCCCTTTATCAGAAGCAAAGGACAGCGCATTCCTTTTGTATTGTTTCAATAACGAAGGATCATTTAAAAAACATTCAATGTTTTCGATCAATTTAGACGAATCACCTTCCAAATTATTTAAACCCAACTTTTCCTTTTCTATGAGATCTGCCATTTCAGTTTGAAGAGAGTTCAATAAAACCAGCCCCGCACTTAAATAATTAAAGAATTTGTAGGTGATAGTTTGTGTCAGACTATTTTTATGTTGTATCAAACCTATATCCGCTAAATAATATTGTTTAAACAACTCCTCTTTGCTAACCCAACCTAAATATTTTAAGTTCGGAATTTCCTTCATAGCATCTAATATAATGTCCTTTTGAGGCCCATTCCCTGTAATTATGAATTCCGTCTTCCCTGGATGTTTCTTATCCAATACCTTAGCGGCTTCCACTATAGTGGGAATATCATAAGAACTGGCTAAACTCCCAGCATAAATTAATCGAAGGGCATTAGTTTTTTTATTAATATCTGCATGATTGAGCTGTTGGTATTGTTGTTGTGTTTCTGCAAAATCCATAGCAAGATAAAAACATGATGTTTTCATGTTTTCGGTATGGTATTCAGAAGCCCACTCTAAATAGCCATTCGAAATAGCTGTAATTGCCGAGCTATTTGCAAAAGATCTTTTTAGTTTACTATAAAAAGGCAATAAAACCCTTTTTGCGGTTTTTTTTAAATAACCCGGAACATCTTTTATAAAAGAATCCGGCCAGGGATCTATTACGTCTATAATTACCGGAACGCTGTTTTTTCTTCCCCATTTAGATACCAAGTCAACAGTGCTCAGTGGAGGCATACTGATGAATATAGCATCCGGTTTAGGAATAGTATCCATCTTTTTTATCAATTTTTTTGCAAAGTCCCAATGCGCTATAAATCTTTTTGGTAACATATTTTTTTTATACGCCATTGACTTGATAAAAACAACGTCATAATTGTCATTCTCTCTATGTAGTTTAGTGGAATTAAATCGTTGCTTTTTAGTAGTATGTCTGAAAGTACTTGTAAAATGTGTTACGTAATAATCTCTTTTAACAGCTGCGTGAGCAATACCCATAAACCTTGGGTATATGGGCTCGTCTAACGGAGTAGGGTCAAATAGAGAAATTATCCAAATGTTCATTTTTAATGTAAATCTATTAGCTGATTATTATTTATTTTATCAATATTCTCACAAATATGGAGGTATTTTTCTGCCCGCTTTGCCGGTGTGTCAAATAAGTTTAGGCGGTCTTTTCCATTTTTTACCAGATTCTGCCATAACTTTTGATCTTTTATCAAAAGTTCAATTGTATCTGCCGCAGACAAAGGATCCTTAGCATTATAGTACAAAGCGGCTTCTCCACAAATACTTTTGGCAAATCCTAAATTTGTTGTTATAATTGGCTTCTCCATAACCATTGCCTCAGGGTAAGAAGCAGAAAAACATTCTGACAAGGTAGGTAAGAACATAATGTCACATTCATTATACAATGAAGGGCATTCCTTTGGATCAACAGGCCCAACGTTGAATATATCTTCATCCTGTTTTTCTGTCAAAATATGTTGTAAGTGATCTTCATTAACGGTCAACACAAATTGTATATTATTTAGTCCACGTCTTTTCAATTCCTTTAATACCTTAGGTATAATTTCTAAATTTTTATGTAAGTACCATGAAGAAACTGTGAGTAACCTAATCTGCTGAGTTTTTTTTTCAGGAAGTTTTAAAGGATGCTCTATCCAATCGTTATAGAAACTACTATGAGTGTTACTTACAGTAAACACTTTTTCGGTAGATAATACTTTTCTTACACGCTGATTTACATCTTCTGTCTGCACCATATATGCGGCTGCGTCTCTTTTAAAAAAATAGAAATGAAATTTCTTTTTAAAAAACAATCTTATTTTTCTATATAATGATAAGCTTTCCAAGTAGGGTGATTCCGGATAAATATAAAGCGGTAAATTAAATCCTATTAATTGCGACGCATTAGAGTTAAAATAGGTTGGCCCAGTCGTCGAAATAACACAATCGGGCTCTATGCAACCTTCAACCTTTTTAAGCGTTCTGTTAATTTTAAAGCTTTTTAATAAATTAACTATCCCAAAATTAAAATAATAAAATTTAAAATTATTCGGAAAATTTTCCTCCTTCAATGATTTGGTTACTCCAGGACCCATAAATACATGATACTCATGTTCAGGATGCTTTATACATTCAGTAATAAAAGACAAAGCCACTTGCACACCCCCTCCAAAGCGTTGGTGCGCCGAATTAATAATAATCTTCATTATTTAATATGAATTACACATCTTCAAAATCATTTCACTACCAATTCCTAATAAAATATTTAAGGTTGCCAATCGTTAATTTTCCAGAATGATAATTATATCTTTTAATTTGAAATTTTATTTTATTTATATTTTCCATTAGAGGCATTTTTTTTTCATCACTGATATCGCCTACATCAATCTCTTCTAATTGTTTAGGCCATATTTTTTCTTTTACGAAATTGTATAATTCCATATCCAAGACATTGTTTTTCTTAATAAGGTCGATTTCCTTTTCAAAAATTTCATCTCTTAATTTATTATCAGTTGATAAATTCTTATGCGAAATGTTTGGAGCATAAAATTTTTTATCCCCAATCACAGCTCGCATCATTTTGATAGTACGGTCAAATTCTTCAATTAAGCCAACAACTTGAAATTTCTCTATTAGAATTTTTTTCGCCAAGTTAACATCTTCTTTTCCTGCAATACATCTAACCATATAATTTGAAGTATCAAATCTGGTTACCCATTCATTTATTTTTACTCCATGATGAATAGTCCCTTCACGATTAGTATTTTGTATATAATGTGATACAAACCTTTTATACGGATGCCTTAGGATAGTTAACCACTTAAAACTATCCTCAAAGGGACCAAAGTCAATGAATGGTCTAACTTGATGGCCCGAAAGAACAGATAATTTTGAAAATCTTTTAAGGTCAATTTTAAATTCCTTCAAATTATACGGGTTTGTATTGACTAATAAATTCTCAGGTTTCGTAACTATATGCATTTTTGAACCATAACATCCTTTTAGATGCTGATTCAACGAAGTACCTCCTGTTTTCATTAAATGTGAAAATACAATGACATTGTTTTTCATATGAATTTTGTTATTAAATTCACTTTTATTGTAATTGTTAATATAACTATTTTTTAATTTATAAAATATAAATAGTACGATATAATTTTATACTCAATCAGATATTATGATATTGATATAATTTAGTGTTTTTTATGACTTAAAATAAATTCTAAAAACTTTTCAGCAATCAAATCTTTGTTAAACTTTTTGATGTTATTTCTTGCATTTTCTCCCATTTGTTGCCTTAAATTGTCATTTTCCATTAGTTCATTCAATTTCAATTGAAAAAATTTATCATCAAAAAGAGGAATTAAAAAACCATCTTCAGAATCATTAATAATTTCTGAGGGGCCGGCAATACAATCATAGGCTACCACAGGCAATCCTGCTGACATTGCCTCGCCAATCACATTGGGAAAACCTTCTGAATCTGAGGTAAAAGCAAATATTTTACTTTTTAAATAATAATCTTCAACATTCATTTGTTTTCCAGCCAATATGACTCTATTTTCCAATTGTAATTCTCTTATCAACTTTGCTAAGCTAATACTGTTTTTTTGTTTGATATGATCATACCCTACCAATACTAATTTCCAATCAGGTATATTGATCTTAGCAAATATTTTAATTAATCTATCCTGATGCTTCGTTTTGACCAGTCTGCCCACCATCAAAATAATATTTTTTCTTTGAATATTATTATTATTTTTTATATCCCTAATTGGATTTCCAATAACAGTGATATTTAACTTTTTAAATTGTTTTTGATATATTTTTTTTGCTTGTTGTGTCTGTAAAATAAGACCCGTAGCATTATTATATAATAATTTACGTAGATTATTATGGAATGCTCCTAAATTCATTAATGGTTCACTTCTATCCGCAATATATACAGGGTATTTTAAACCAATAGTAGCTATCAACACTAAATTATTCCAAAATTCTCCAAAACTTAAAATAATATCCGGATTGATTTTCTTGAATTTCTTCCTTAAAAAAAAAAGAGTCTTTAATGTGGAGATAAGTCGTCGTTCATTATTAAATTCGAATATGGGTTTATGAATAATAACATTTTTAGCTATTGGGTAAAAAACTTCTCTTTTGCTTCCGTAAATAATTAAATGTACTTCAATCTTGCTATTTTCTGAAAAACAATTCGTTAATTCCGCCATTACTCGCTCCATCCCACCCGCTTGTAATGAATGAATTGCTAAGAGTATTTTTTTTTTCAACATGAAGTTTTATTCTATTGTGATTTTATCCCGATATAAGTTTAACCAAACACAAAGAACCAGTGATTTCCAAAGAATAGGCCCATGGTCAATTTTTCCTTTTTTATGTTCTTCCAGCAATTGTAGTAATTTATTAATATTGATAATGGCATTAAATTGGTTTTCCTTAAAAGTGTCATAAGCAAAATCATATAAATTTGTCTTTAACCATTTCTTATAAGGAACATCAAAACCTCTTTTCTTTCCATTTAATATTTCATCTGGAACGAGATCATGCAGGGCTTTTCTCAATAAATGTTTCTTTCTCCCTCTTTTTACTTTTATGTCACTTGGCAGTCCAAGGACATAATTGGTGAGATCATTATCAAGAAATGGTACACGTGATTCTACACTGCTTAGCATCGTTGCTTTATCAACTTTCTCTAAATACGTATGTTGTAAAAGAATTTCAACATCTGCATATAATAATCTTTGTACCAAATTCTCGTCTTTGTATTTTATATTCATTTCCTGATATGCCTGAAATGGATTCTCTTTTAAGAGTGGAGTCTTTAGGCCCTCGCTTATAACTCCGTAGGGATTTTGGTAAGGCACATCCTGGGTTAGCAAATAAGCCATTCTTAGACCGTTGTCCTTTTGATTTAAAACAAATGACATACGTTTCATTCGCTCCCTCCATCTATCATTCTTTATCAAAGGATAGGACAACTTCGATGTATAGCGCCAAAAATTTAACCAATCCATAATATTATAACGCCGGTAGCCAGCAAAGATCTCATCACCTCCATCTCCTTGTAAGATCACCGTTTTGTCTTTGCCACATGCTTTAGCCAATTGAAACAATGGGATACTGGCCGCATCTGCAAAGGGCTCGTCATATTGAAATACCAAGGCACTAAATATGTCCGGAATATTTTCAGCCGTAATGATTAGCTCGTGATGGTTCGTTTGATATTTATCAGCAATAAGGGCAGCTCTCTTCAATTCGCTCTCACCGCCTATATTGAAATCATATTCAACCGAATACGTATCTAATTTGGTATTTGATTGCCGCGAGGCCATTGCAACAATAGCCGAAGAATCGATCCCTCCACTAAGTAAAATTCCAAGGGGCACATCCGCAATCAACTGTCTATTCACAGCCTTACCGAGTAAATCTTTGATAGTGTGTACATGATCAGCCTCACTTTTTTTTACAGATCTTGTACCGGGATTCTCCCAAAATTTAATTTTCTTTTTAACAAAGCTTTTTAAGTCAATCTCCAACAGGGTTCCAGGATCAAATTTCTCTACTTTGTTAACCATTGTCTGATTCCCGATAGTATTTCCATACCATAAATATTCGGAGAGCCCTTTATAAGAAATTGTAAAACTAGGCAACCATTCATAAATGACCTTTGCCTCAGAAGCAAATAATAGTACTCTATCATCCTCATAAAAATAAAGAGGTTTAACCCCAAATCTATCCCTGATTAAAGTAACTTTCTTTTGAGGTTTATTTAGTAAGGCACTTGCAAAGATGCCATTCCACTTGGGCACAACTGAATTACCATGTTCTTCAAAACCTTCAATCATTACTTCGGTATCCGAAGTGGTTCTTAAAGGACATGTTACCTTGGTAGCCAACTTTTTAAAGTTGTATATCTCGCCATTGTAAACACCAACAGTATCTTTACTTTGCGATTCAAAAGGCTGGTTTGATCTTGCATCTAAATCTATGATACTCAAACGATAATGAATCAACAAGACGTTTTCAAATCTATAAGAGTCTATAAAATCAGGGCCTCTGTGATTCATTAGGTTTGATGCAATGTTAAACTTATCAAACTGTTCTTCTGCCAGATTTTCTTTTGCAATCATTCCTGCTATACCACACATAAAACTATCACTTCTATTCGTATTACCTCTTTATTCATTTATGATTCATGTTCTATGCATTTACCAAATCAAAAATCATTATGCTTTATCTTTTTAATTAAATCTTCCACCATCCACTCCTGGGGATTAAACTGTCCCTTATGCCAATTTAACTGTGCATCCCAATAACCCGGACAAGGGTCATAGGCAGTTACAGCAAAACCATAGCTAATTTCAACAATTAATGGATTGTTTTGTAAATCAAATACAAAATCATACGCTAAACACTGAGCGTTTAGTTTTTGAGAGGTTTCAAATGAAATTTCCAAACACCTTTTATCAAATTCTTCTTTTGCAAATTTCATATTACCACTACCTGAAGCTCTAAAATCTCCTTTTCTCACCATTCTTTTCAAGGCAAAGGCCCTTTTGCCAATTACTATAATTCTTATATCAAAATCATTATTTGGTATGAAATCCTGAAAATAAACATAACCTCTTTCATAGCCAATCGTTTTTGAAAATTCCGGTTCTTTATAAAAACGCAACAATCCTTTAAAAATATCAAATAGATCAGTTTGTCCATTTTGATATTTTCTCCACCTTTCTTTTAGATTTGACCATGGTTCATATTGCTTAAATCCCTTATCAAAAGCTTTATGAACTAATCGGGTAGCATCTGTTTTTGTTTTAACCAATTTTACATTGGCAGACCCAGCACCACCTCTTAATTTAAATACTTTTGGAAATTGAGTTTGTTCTACCCAGTTCAGTGCAGTCTTTTTTTTATAGAATACATATGATGGCACAAGTGGGGCGTCAATAGCCTCCAATACATATTTTTGCCCTACTTTATCATCAAAATGCCAAGCTGTATTAAAATCGGGAAATACTGGAAAGCCACTTTGTTCAAGTGCAAACAATAATTGTTTGGAAAACAGAATGTCCTTTGGATCTGAGTGCCCATGATGCCACATTAACGCATCACAATCTTTTAATTGTTGAATAATGTCGTTTTGATATACATCCACAATTTTATAATCAATTGTATTTTTTTTAAAATATTTAATCCAGCGATCATTAAATGAACCCTTTCTATGATGTATTGCTATATTCATAGATTAAATCTTAATTTAATTCAGTGGATTTATAATCAATAAATTCTCTTAACCATAATTCCAATGTTATGATGACCCATAAGGTTTCCATTTCTTTATATGTCAAATTATCTATCCGCTCGAATAATTTAGTTAATTCCTTACTACTAAAAATTTCTCTTTTTATAATACTTGGCAATAACTTATTAATCAAATATTCCTTAAACTTTTTATCTTTAAAAAAATCCTTTAGAGGAATGCCAAAGCCCATTTTATCCCTATATGCAAAATCTTTACCGAAAAAACCTGAAGCTAGCTCTTTTAATAAATACTTTTCACGATTTTTATCTTTTCTAATCATTGCATCTTCAGGATAATGAAAAGATCTTTCTACTACTTCATTATCCAAAAACGGCACCCTATTTTCTATAGAATGTGCCATGGACATTTTATCCTGACGGATTAACAGATCTGGAATATAGGTTTCCACTTCATATTTAACCTGTTTGTCAAAAACACTTCCTTTCAATTTATTATACAAATCTAATCGTGGCTTCGTAGCTTTACTAAGATCAAAATCAGGCTTTAGTTTTTTTGCTGCTTCAAATGGCATAAATTGGCTTCCTATTACGGCCTGCATTGGAACATTTCGATACTCTCTAATGAATTTATTTATTGAAGGGAAACTCTTAATCAATCGTTTAAAAAAAGATAATCCATACCTGAATTTCATATCATAAAATCTGCGATACCCTCCAAACACTTCATCCGCACCTTCACCACTTAACAAAACCGTAACATGTTTTTTAGCTTTTTGAGATAATAAATAAATTCCAACAGTATTGGGGTGATTAATTGGACTTTCTAAGTGCCAGGTTGCTTTTTTTAGATGATCTAAATAATAATCAGCATCCATTTTAAACTTGTGCGCGTCAATATCTAATTGTTCTGCAACTTGGTCAATATATTTTTCTTCAGAATAAACAGGATTGTCAAAAATGATGGAAACACTTTCAAAGTGTTTGTCTTTTGCAAGGCTATTGGCCAGATAAGTAACCACAGAAGAGTCAACTCCTCCTGATAATTGAAACCCCAGTTTTACATCACTCATTAATTGACTTTTAATACTCTTTCGTAAGGTAGTATTTACATCTCTTATCAAGCTTTTAACATCATTTTTTAACACATCATTTCTTTCGTACTTATTGATATCAAAAAATTGTTTTAACCTAATATCTCCTGCTTTATTAAATCGTAAACAATACCCGGGAGGTAAAATTTCTACTTCATTAATCAAAGTTTGATTCCTGGTATTTCTAAAAATCAAAAATTCATCTAGAAGCTCTTTATTGAGTGTAGCTTTAAACCCTTTTATTTTATAAAAACTTTTTATTTCCGATGAAAATCCGAACTGTTGTTTATTGTGAAAATAATACATGGGTTTTATACCAAAGCGATCTCTGGCAATATAAACTTCAGATACTCTTAAATCAACAATTACAATGGTAAACATTCCATTGAGCAACGATAACATTTTATCAATGCCATATTTTAAATATAAGTACAATACCACCTCTGTATCGGAAGTACTTTTAAATTTGAATCCATCTTTGATAAGTTCTTCCTTAAAATCGAATGCATTATAGATTTCTCCATTTAAAGTCAAAATAACATCTCCATCTGCATTCATCATTGGTTGATGTCCGTGATATGATAGATCTAATATGCTCAGTCTATTGAAACCTAAAACACCTTCAAAATCATTATCTAGACCTACAGTTTTTTTATGACCTACTTCCTTTTTGGATTTTGTATTTAAATTAAAAAACACAATCCCCGAATCATCTGGGCCACGGTGTCTTTGCACTTCCAACATGTCAACTATTTCTCTATTAGTTGCAATTGGAAAATTTGTAACATTATAATATCCTGCTATTCCACACATGCAGACTTACTTTTTCTTGATTGAATTTTCCATAGTATTTAATAAAATATCTTTATGAGAATCACAACGCATTACATTCAATTGTAACATTTTTTTATGTTTCGAAAATAAACTAGGTAATAATTTTCGAATTCGCAATGCGCTTAAAATTTTACCCCGATATGGTTCAAAATAAAGTGAATAAATATTGGCTTTTTCATTGCATAATTTTTGAAATTCTTTCTCTAATTCATCGTCATTAGCAATGGTATAATTCAATTTTTCAATTCGCCGGTCAAATTGTTCTTTTTCTTCTTTAGTTAGATAATGTACCCCTACCTGATCTCCGTTATTTTGTTTGAAAGGAATGACCTCAAACAAAATATTTTTATCTATTAACAAACGAACGGCATATCCAAAATTCCAATTATCATTTTTTTTGTTAGGCCAATCATACACGAAATTCCCTAATCCATAAAATATTGGTTTATTATTATACACTTCAAAACCGGTATTACAATGTGAATGATGTGATATTACCGCATCAACTCCTGAATCTATAAAAAAACGATAGGTTTTTTTTATCCGGGGACTTGGTAAATGATAAAATTCATTCCCACCATGTGCAATAACAATTATTTTGTCAGTTTGTTGTTTTAAGGATTGAATACTATTAAAATTTTCTATCAAATCTAATGGATTTGCACCGGGTTTATCTTCTTTAGCAATTGTCCATTCAGATTCACAGAAATTCAAAAACCCTATTTTTAATCCTTTTATTTCTTTTATTACCGGTAATTCGGCCTCAGAACTATTTTTTCCTACACCTATAGTCGTAATATTATTCTTCTTGCATAATTCTATAGTTTCCAATAAGGCCTTATCTCCATAATCTAGAATATGGTTGTTTGCCATCGCTGCCAAACCTATATTAATTTCTTTTAATAAATCAATAGTTTTGGGATGTGCTTTTTGATGCGGACCGGTTTTCTCAATTTTAAAATTATCCAAGGTTAACGGGCATTCTAAATCAACAATATTTAGGTCATTGTCGTTAAACTCTTTTTGAAAATCATTAAAAACGGATGAATATTTTCCATTAATAGCTAGTTCTTCAATCCTTAAATGTGGACAAAAATCTCCCGTAAATAATATTTTAATTTGTTCTTTGGGCATTTTTTGATAATTTAATAATATCTCCTAATTGATCACTGCTTAGAAACTCCACTTCAGGCCATTTTTTTTGAACTTTATTGATGAGTTCCGATAATAGTTTCAAATTTTTATTTCGATTTTTTTCGTCAAGAAAACCAATATAATTCACACGGTGTGAACTGATGATAGCCGGTTTTCCCCAGGCAAATGCTGTCTCAATTTGAGCCAAAGCATATTTTATCCAGTCCATACCATCAACAGACGAAGGTTCAAAAGTAACATTGCGAACCAGATACAGCTGTCCGTAATCGTTTTCTTCTCCTAAAAAATGAGGAATTTGATTATACTCAAAATGTTCTTCCGTGGGTTCAAGTTGAATTCTTGATCCTTGAATATAGTCAATCCCATTTTCATGTAAGGTTTTGTTCAAATCTGAGTGCCACACGTGACAAGGAGCAATAAATGATTTTGACTTATACCCAAATATTTTTTGAAATGATTCTAACCCATCTTTAATAATTAGTTTGTGATTCTCTATGCTGTTTTTTTTATTATCAAAAGCCTCCATAAAACTATAGTCGCTTTTTCCAGAATAAGTTGTATTTTGATCAAATGTAAAACGTAAAACTTCATCTCTTGATTGAAGTTCATTCATCCAAAGCTTTATATTCAAATGCTCTCGACCATGAAATTGTGGAAAAAACATATTTTCTTGTATACCTTCTTTCCATAGATCAAATGATCTTTGGTGCTTTGGATACTTTTGTAGTGTTTCTGTGAAAGGCTCGTAGAAAAAATTCTGAAAATTAGTTGCTTTTATTTGTTTAAAATCCGGGTTTGCAACAATGGTATTGGCCGTAATATTTAATGGATTTCCATTTATATCGTTAAAATTACCCAACGTTTCGAACAAATAATTCAAATCATCTTCACTTGCCAAACTATCAAATCGATTATATAATGAATTTTCTATATCATATCCTTTCTTAACAAATCTATTAAATACTTCTTTTGATGGCATTCTAATACTTCCCCAATCATCAGACTCTATAACCAACAATTTTCTACTGGTCTTCCAACCCTTCGAATTTGTAATATTTGCCCTTAATTTAGCTTTTAGTATTCGTAATTTATTTTTCATTTTATAGTAAAAAACAGTCTCTCATACATCAATTCTTGACTCTATATAATTTACCTTATTAAATTTTATTACTCAAAATATTTTTATTGTTAAGCATTTGAGAAAAATTATTTAAAAATATCCCGAATTGAAAAATTCATATCATTAAAAATCCATGGAATAAGCGGAGATAAAAATATAAAAACACTTAATAAGTATAAAAGACTCGCGAATTTGTATAAGAGAAAAATACAAAATAATCCCATTATAATAAGCAATGCAATATCAACAAAAGGTTTTATCGCCTTCTTTAAATAGAATCTTTTATCAATCAAAATCATAATAGTTACCGCCAATACATAAATACCTGCATTCCTCATTGTTCTGGTTTTCATTGCTGGAATAGCACTGCTATAATTCGCAATAACCATCATCAATAAGGCCACAGAAAATAGTTTACGTTCTAATCCAGTCATCATTTTGATGAAATTTCCCTGTATAACTAAAATAAAAATAAGTATATTCAATGCAATAAATCTACTGGGTGATCCAAAAGCAGCATACCAAGTTGTAGTTGATTTATGAAGTTTTGATTGTTCTTCATAGTATTCTTCTCCTTTATCATAAGCTTGTACTCTTCCCTCACCTAGCTCAGATGTATTTTTAATAACCTCAACAAAATTACCTGCAGTGTTGAATGTGAACAAAAAAGAAGTAACATATAAAATAGTATAAAACATTGGCTTGACATTAAACAATATGACTATCCAAACGGGTATGGAAATAAAAAAATAGGCAAAATGAATCAAAGGGCATAATGCTATAAGAATCAAATATTTAACCTGTTTTTTTTCAAAATAACTTATTACACTATAGAATAAAACCCAAGCTCCTGTCCATGTTCTTACTGTGTTAATACCTTCTACACCTTCCCAAAATATTAAGACCATCCCAAGTAAAACAATTGGTAAAGTAAACTCTTGAATTTTAAACTTATAAAAAACCTTTAACAAAGAGCTGATATAAAAATATCCATAAATAAAGGAGATTATAATAAAAAAAGGTTTTTCCGATTGAAAGATTCCGCCTGAAATATACGAAACTATGTGTACATAAGGATCACCGCGTTGGTAAAACTCAGGAGTAAGTTTAAAAATGTTTATCAATCCTTCGCTAAATTCGGCAAAACTCATGCCTATATAATGATTTTCTACAATTTCAACATAGCGAACGCCATCGCCCGCTGGAGTAAAAAGAATTATAGAACCAAAAACAGTAATAAGCAGTATCAAAACCCATTTTTTAATAAACAAATTATTTTCTTTAAAGCTTACGTATAAGGTCAAAGCAGGTGACATAAACATTAAAAAAATATAATATACTACTTTATTATACATGTATTTTTTTACTTTCAAATAAAATTATCCACTTTTCGGCAACTTTATCAATGACAAACTGCGAAGCATTCATTTTTGAATCTTCAGCCATTCTTTTAAGTTTGACTGCATCATTTGTTAAACCTATAACCTTGTTTGAAAATTCGGCAATATTAAATGGCTCACATAGTAAAGCATCCTTCTCATCATTAACAATCCATTTAATTGCATCGTAGCTACTAAATGCAATTGGTACACATCCATAACTTTGAGACTCAAGAATTACATTTGGAAAACCTTCATAAGCAGATGTCATTACAAAAATAGATGCCTTTTTGTACCACTCCTCCGGTTGCTGATAACCTAATAGTTGTATGCGGGGAATATTTTCTTCCAGAATTTGTTTTTCTATATTTTTCATGTATGGCCCATCACCCACAACTACAAATTTCCAATCTTTTAAATGAATATAATTTTTTTTCCAAAATTCCAATAATAAATCAGATCTTTTTTGCTGAATATTTAACCTTCCAACGTGTAATATTATTTTTTCCTTTTTAAAAGATTCGTTATAAACTTCTGGAATAGAATTAGGTATAACTTTAACTTTCTCTTTTTTATAATCTCCAACAAAATATTTTAACTCGCCTTTATTAGGAGGAGCTAATAATATAAATTCATCGTGAAAATCCAATATTGCTTTGAGTTGTTTTCTATGTTTTAAACGATGATATAGCTGTATTAAACTCAGTCCGGCAACATTATCAAAAAGTTTAAAAGCATATTGAGGCAATACTCGTTGCAATATTTCACTCGCATTATTCTTAAAACTAAATAAAGAGTTACGCAAACATCCAAGCAGGACATAGTTTAAAACTTCTTTTTCGTTAAATAAAGTCTTTGTTAGTTTTTGTTCATATGGCATTTGATTGATAACAAAATCGGGGTTTGTATCATGCAAGACTTTTTTTAATTCGTTTAAATTTGTTTTATTATCTACTCCTTCGGATTGAGAGGCATGGAATAATTCGCCGTATTCCGCATTCAAATTTCCTTGATCACTCATTGAAAAATAATAAACCTTATGGCCAAGTTCAGTAAATTTATGGCCTAGTTTATACGTTGTTCGCTGTACACCACCATCATTAGGGTTAAACGCTGGGGTCATGGTAAATAGAATATTTAATTTATTCATAGAACTATATTATATTTTTTAGGTCTTATTCGGTTTCATGGCTAATCTCCTTTATTTTTCTTTTAATTCTTTTTATAAAATATTTAGTCTTATTTATAATCTTTTCATGGAAACTATTAGAGCTATCAATACATCTTGTAAAAATTTTTATTTGATGCGGAGTAAGACTTATGGTTTCTACATCAACATCACTCTTTATTTTGGGCTGTTTAAATTGTAATTGCTCATCTATTGCTAACAATTTATTGGCTTCTTCAATGATGTTATCATACTTTTTTAATTCCTGATAAGTAATTTTTGAGTAATATTCTTTTAAGGCATCATTATTCCCTTTTTGTAATAAAGGGAGATTACTCAATTGGATATGCATTTTTCTCAAATATACGTTTGGTAGGATATCTTTAACTTCTCTCATCATAATAATTTCTGATAAGGTTAATGAGATATTAACTCTTTCCGTTTTGGGGATATCAGGCGATTTTATTTCAAGAAAATCATCAAAAGCAATCTTTACCATAGACTCAGATTCTGATGAATATTTTCTAAACATCCATTTAATATTAAAATCTTTATAAAAACCTAAAAAGTTTTTTGTTAAATTTAAAGTCTCATACTCATTTTTTACCCAATCTCTATAATCTGAAATCTCTCCATTCTTCCCTCTGTGTTTGAATACAGAAAATACATGGGAAACCGGATCTCGAAAAAAAAGTAAGGCAGTAATATCGGTTATTCCCAATTCATTACATACTTCAATGAATAGATTCATTAAATCTAACTCTGCCAAAACATGAAATAAACCTTCACTTGATATAAACAAGATATTGGCATTGTTTGTAATAGATTTATCTACCCAATTCTTCAACAATTTGTTAACTAATAAACGATTTTTGTTTCTGATTGCCTTTACTAGTTCAAATCCATTACCTGGTGAAATCTTCCCAGAAATCATTTTTTTGTCTTCTTTTGAACTTGGAAAATAAATTTTATTTTTTAGTAAGTAATCTCTGTTCTGAGCAAACATTACTTGCAAAAAAGAACTACCTGTTTTATGATACCCACAATGTAGATACAACTTTACCATTTATTATTATTTTAAGATCTAATTAACTGCCAGTTTTTATAGGTAATTTCCTAAAATATTATCCCCCTTATAAATCATATTATTTAGTAATTTTTCTTGTGCTTCTAAAGAGACACAATTATATAAATCCTCCATTTTTTTAAAATTTTGAAAATTATAAAAAATATTTTTAAGAAATTTTGAATACTGATTTGAAACATATTCTTTACGAAAATAATCAGGTGCAAAATATAGTACTTTATTTTTAAAATAGATAGCATCTAATAATGCCGTAGAGTTATCTGAAATTATTAAATCAAACTCATTATTTTTTAAAATTATTTCTAAATCTCCATCTACTTTTACTATATCTTCAATCTTAGGGAAATATAAGTCCCCGCCTGATCTTTGTATTCTCCTCCCTTGATAATTATGCTCTTTGATTTCGACTGAAAACCCAATTTTTTTGAGTTTATCCGACATATCAAGATAATCTTTTAATCTATGCTCTAAAATAGCCGTAGGAATAAATAGAATTTTTCCATGACTTTTATTCTGATATTTGTACTCATCCCTCTCATTTCTATTATATATTGGATTTCCGAATGTTATAATTTCCGTTCTTTTATCACAATTGTATTTTTTAAATAAATCAGTAAAATAATCACTCCAGGTAAAAAAAATGTCACATTTCGTATAACGATGAATGCGATCTGTAACTACTCCACCTCTATAGGATCCATGTTGGAAAACTATAAATTTACTCTTTTGATGTTTCTTAGTCCATACTTTATACAATGAATTCCATTTACTTGTCCAATTTATATCAATAATATATTTTGGATTTACTAAATTGAGTACAAAATACATTACTTTAAACTTTAATTTATACTTTCCAGAAATCGGAAATATTCGCCATAGATACAATACATCCATAAAAATATAATCTTTTCTATTTTCACGGTTATTGACCACTGGAAGAGTTTGCCGATGTAAATTACAAACAACAATCTCTTTATTTAATAAAAATTTTGTAATAAAATTTAACACGATTTCAATGTGTATAAAAAATTGCCATAGTAAAACATCCTATTGAATTGTCGCCTGAGTTGTTTCCCAATTTGTTCTTAAGAATTTTATAGTGATAAAAAACATGATCATATAGCCTGTTAACAAAGCTTTAGGGAATATTTCAAGAGAAATCGATTTAAGACCATATGAGACGATTAAAACAATTGACCAACCTGCAACCCCTGATAAATACATTACCAGACGCTTTTTCTGAACATTAATTACGTTGTAAAAAATTCCAAAAATATTTAATAAACCAAAGGCACCTGTTATTAACATCCATTGGGAAGTACTAATTACATCGGTATAATTGGGCAAAAATGACGAAATCACCAACGGCATGAAGTGCCACGCCAGTGGAGTAATGATTACAAATAGTGACAATATAACTATCATTGGTTTAATCATATTCTTCTTAAAAATTTGACCTACCGCCTTACCTTTTCCCCACTCGATCATAAAAGTTGGATAAAGCACGCTACTCATCGAGTTCGAAAAAATCTTAAACGCATTTCCTATCATAAAAGCAACCGTAAACAATCCTAACGAGTTGGTTCCGAGCAGTAAAAGAATCAATGTCCTTTCAACCAAAGGCCATTTACTGTACAGATTGTTTACCAAAAAAATGGGAAAGCCAACATTAAGCAAGTTTTTAAAAGTTAGTTTGTCCCAAAGCATATTTACTTTGATAGGGCGCCAAAACCATGTTAACGCAAAATCTACAATTACAATAACGACAGCCCGTAAACATAGCCCGTAAAAACCATATAAATAAATCAGATAAATACTAATAAATGAAATTATAGAAACAAGTACGCTTACCACAGCTAATTTATTGAAATCCTTGTTGGTTCTATAAAGTACTTTAAGGTATTTAGTAACGAAGATTCCCTGCCAAGTCTGGGCTACAATGACAAAAATTCCAGATGCTAATTGATAGTCTTTTGTTAATAAAAAATATAGGCTAATAAGAACACCAATTAACCCGATTATGGTGGAAATAACAAATGCCCAATACTTTGAAGTTGAAGCCAATTTCAAGGCTTCAGATTTATTCTGCTTTCCCATTAAATAGGGTAAATCCCTATTCAATGCTACGGGAATACCGATATGGGCAAGGACAATATAACCTGTAACTACAGTAAACGTATTAAAATATCCCAATTCGTAAGGCATGAGCCACTTTACTACGAAGAAACCAGCAATAATGGTTAAGCCATTACTAAATATATTGGCCGAGCTAGTAAACAATATCATAAAGTTATTTGTTTTACTAGCCTTTTTTAAATTTTTACGGAGTTTGTTCACTAAATAGTGCTATAAAATATGGGTACTTGAAATGACGAAATAGGAGTAATTAAAAAAGCTCATTAGATTATATGGTCAAAAGATAAAGGCGTTCCTTTTTCTAAATCTTTTTTTGCTTTTTTTCCTAATATTTCAAAAAAATACTTTGGATGTATTCCCAATCCTGGACGTACGGACTTGATGTTGTCCTTTGTGAAAATTTCTCCTTTATTAATTTTATTTGAAACAAAGAGTGAACGACGAAATTTGATAGCAGTCTCCATTTTTGGTGTTATTTCAAAGTCGCCAATACCTATCGCCTGTTCAACGTTTCTAATTGAATCAACCATATTTTTAAATTCATTTGGTTCCAATGAAAAATTTTTATCTAAACCATTATTATTTCTTGAAAGAATAAAGTGCTTTTCAATTATTTTAGCTCCCAAAACAACCGAAGCTATAGGTACCTCTACTCCTAATGTGTGGTCTGATAAGCCAATAATGAGATTATATCTTTCTTTTAAACTTTTAATTTGCCTTAGGTTTACTTCATTATAGGGTGTAGGATAAGCAGATGTACACTTCAATAATGCTATTTGATCGTTGCCAGCTTTTTTGCACGTTTTTATAGCCAAATCAATATCTTCAATTGTCGCCGCTCCTGTAGAAATAATAATTGGTTTATTTTTTTTAGCACATTTTTCAATTAAAGGTATATCGGTTATTTCGAGTGAAGCAATTTTATATGCCGGCACGTGAATTGAAGCCAATAAATCAACTCCTTCTATATCAAAAGGTGAAGAAAAAAAATCCATCCCCAAATCGTTTGAAAGTTTTTGTAGTTTAGCATGCCATTCCCAAGGTGTTTCTCCAATTTTGAAAAGATCATACATTTTTTTTCCAGCCCATAAACTATCTTCGCGAGTCCTAAACCATGGTTTATCAATATTTAATGTGATAGAGTCAGCCGTATAAGTTTGTAATTTAACAGCGTCGGCGCCAGATTCTTTCATTGCTTTGATGGTTTCAACCGCCAAATCAAAGTTTTGCTCATGATTGGCCGATAATTCAGCAATAATATACGCTCTTGAACTGTCGGATATGCTTGTATTGTTAATCTTCATTGTTAATTTTATTAAATATTTCACTCAATCCTTCTCTTGTTTGTGAAGTAAAAATAATATAACCTAGTCTATCTAATGAATTTTTTATTATAATCTTTCTATATTGATTCAATTCAAAATCAACAATATCTTTACTTTTTTTTTCAAGAAATTTTTTAGCAGTGTTATAATTTTCAGGAGTAATGAATTGGATACCTGAAAATTTATTCATCTTGGGCAGTAGATCTAACTTTCCTCCAATTGACAAACTAATAACATTCTTAAGCATATCTATTCCTTGCGATAAACAAACTAAATCTGATCCAATAAAATCACCTCCCAATCTCGCTCCTATTTCAATTATATATGCTTTTTTATCAGATATAACTATTTCAGTATGCGATACTGAATTATCTAATTCAATTGCCGTAAGAGCATCAATGGTAGTATTAAAAATGAGTTCATTATTTAATTTATTTAAATCAGCCGGAATTTGATGAGAGTATTCTACAAAATAACCATTTTCTTTTCCAATAGTTATCTTTTCAGTTATTGCAATAATTTGATGTTTACCATTAGTTGAAACTGTTTCTATACTATATTCTTTACCATTAATATACTCTTCAACAATAACGGTTCCGCTAATCGAAAAGGATTTTGATATCTCATATTCACTATAAAGCTCCTCTTTTACATTAACTTTTTTTACTCCTCTACTGGCTGAAGAATCGATAGGTTTAATGATTGCAGGAAAAAAATCTACTTCAGATAAATCAGTAATATCTTTAACTTTTACATATTTAGGATAATTTAGTTTTTTTTCTTTTAGAATTTCCCTCAATAAGTATTTATTTGTGGAAATTAGTGCCGCTTTTTGACTGAGGCCATTTAAATCTAATTTTTCGGACACATAGGCTACGGTTCTAACAGGAAAGTCCGATGTAGTTAATATGCCATCAATATTTAGTTTTTTGGCTTCCTTTAAAACACCTTCTTTATCATGGGTAGATAATATTATATTCAAGTCAGTATATTCAAATCCAGGAGCACAATTGTTATAATCAACTGCAATAGTATATAAATTCAATTCTTTACATTTCTTGATAATAGGTACTTGAATTTGACCGGCCCCAAGAATCATTATTCTTTTTTGCCTATTCTGCATATCTATTTACAATTTCTGATACTAAATAGGCCTTTTTTTCTGTAAAACGAAAATCGTTGAATAGGTTAATTATTTTGGCGTGTAAATTTTCCGCCTTGATACCGAGACCATTCCCAAAAATACCAACAAGGGATTGATAATGAGAACTGGCAAAAAGATTGTTTTCAAAAATCTTATTTAGGACTAAATTTTTATTATTAACTAGTAAATTAAATCTCCAATTATTATAACAATTCCCTAATTGAAATCTACTATTAATATTTTCACTATATATTTTGTTAAGTATTTTTTTATGGCTGTTAATAGAATCAAATTTGTCATTAATCTCTTTAAAATAATTTTCCTTGTCAATTTTTAGGGAGCTATCTCCAAGCCAATTTGTATCCTGATATCCAAATCTTATTTTATTTTTAAAAACATTATTAAAACTTTTGACTAATTCATCATGATCTTTTCTTATAAATTTAATATCTCGGCTATTATAATCAACCGTTTTTTGAATAAACCCAAATCCTCCATAAGACAAATCAATATATTTTGAATACCCAGTACTATGCAAAACTACGTCAGCTAAGGTTTGTCTAGACTCAGTGTAAGGAATATTTAAACACCTATCATGAATTATTAATATTTTATCATTAATCATTTTTATTTTGGCGAAGAAATCTTCTCTTTCCAATTCAACTCCATAAGTATCTGAAACAAGTATTGATGAAATATCTTCAGCATTCTGAACTCTGTTTAGAATAAGATCGATATCAATAGAATAATCTTTTTCACTTATATCAACAAATTCAAATTTAGTTTTAGCCTTATATAGTGTTGCTGGTACTATTGGACAAATATTAGCAGGTAACAAAACGATTCCTTTATCAATATTATTCGAAAGTATAATATTATAAATTATTATTGAAGCTCTACTTTCTACAATCGTTTTCATTATTCCTTATTAGAAATCTGCATCTATTTCTCAGATAAAAATTTTACAATATTTTTCAATTTCCTTAAAAATCTTATTTTCTACTTTTTGGGTATTCCCGTTTTTTAATGAATAAGTTTCTAAACTAATGGGTTTACTTTTAATCAATCCCTGCAGTTTAAATTCAATCTGCTTTAAAATATTCGTTTTATCTTGAACTAAATCTTCATATTTCAGATCTATGTAAGAATCAGAATCTATTCTAGCGAGTTGATTATCAATTTCAGCATTCGTTGACACTATTTGTTTTGTAATCTGCTCGATAATTGGTAATTTTTTTAACGAATTATAGTTAGAAGGTTTAACTCCAAACCATTCTTCAGTATTTCCAAATAGTTTTATTCTTGATTGATAAGTTGATTGAACATTATATATAAGGTTCCTTTTAATAAAAATAAATAAAGCATTTGGAAATAAATTTTTTAACTGAAGTATATTTGAATTTAATTGTATGACATTTTTAAATATTAAAGGTGTATCATTTACACTTTCCCATGCTGCTAGTTGCTTTTGTAATATTGAATAATCAACTTCATTATACTTTTTTTCTTCCCAACTTTCCCATGGAAACCACTTTTTCCAGAAATATCCAAATTCATGTGGCCCTTTCAATCCTTTCGTATAACCCAGATCTGAATTTAAATCCATTTGATTTTCTTCTAAGTTATTTAACATATTTTTATAAAGCATTGCCCCAAAATATGGAACATCCCAATACCGCGCGATAAAATTATTTGGATAAGATAACTCAAAATATTGTGTCATCAACTGCATTAACAAAGTTGTACCTGAACGCTGAGCACCTACTATGAATATGACAGGTAATATAGGTTTACTAAATTTATCTATAAGCTCAATTTCCTTTGAGTATAGTGTTCTATTCATGATTTCTAAAACACTTTCCTGGATTGGGTCTTTTTTGTAACGTTTGTTTCTAATATTATCAGAATTATTCATGGTTCATATATTCTTTAAAAAAGATAATCCTACAAACAGTTTTTATTTTTTAGCTGTTACAACCCAATATGCATTTGGTGCATCTAGTATGTTATATTCTAATCGTGTGACCCTTACTTCCTTAAAATACTTTGAATATAACTTTTCTAATTTCGACGATTGATCGTAGTATCGCATAACCATCTTTCTCATTTTTAAAACATAGTGATCGTCTGTAAATTGAATTAAATCATCCCCAATGTATCTTGATCTATCAATAAATTTATGACCCGGAGCAAGATAGGTTGTATACAAATGCCCCCCTTCTTTTAATACGCGCTGCATTTCAAATAGTATTGCATCTTGGTCCAGATTGAAATGAATTGAGTTAGAACTACAAAATAAATCAAAGAATGAGTTTTTATAGGGTAAACCAGGAGGAGTCCAATGCTGTAGATTTAATTTAACCTTAAATTTATCACACGCTAACAACCCTTTTTCAACAGCCGTTTGAGAAACTTCTAAACCATAAACTTCATATTTCATTCTATCTAAAAAGCGCATGTCCGCTATTGAACCAAACCCTATTTCCAATACCTTTGGTTTATCTGAATAGTCAACCCTGCGTTTGAGGTAGTTCACATATATTATCAGCTGTTCATGTGGATATTCAACCCCTGTAAAATTCTTGTAATATTCATTCCAATTCTTCGTATTGAAATCAGAGAAATTATTTAAGTTAATACTCATAATCAATATTTTTTTTATTATTACTCAAAGATGTTTTAATTCTATTCATTTAAAGAATATATAGTCCAAACAAAAAGCAAAAATTATAGATTAATTTATGGCATATGGGATATTGTCACTTTTAATGCTTTTGTTTTAATAATATTTTGAGTAGATATAAATCGTTATAAAAGTTCTTTAATACTTTTGATGATATTATTAACTCCATTTACATCAATTTTACTACTTAAATTATTTACTAATTCGGTGTTTTCCTTAATTATTATAGCATCAATCTTTTCAGACAGACTTTCTAAAGTGAAATCGTTTTTTTTGCCTAGGTAAATACCAAGTTTATTATCTCCAATAAATCTACCCCCAATTTGCTCCCTATTGGAAAAGCCAATAATTATATTTAGTGCTTTTAATACACCAGCTTCCCATACTGTTAAGCCCCCTGAATTAAAAACAATGTCCGATTCGGCCAACAAGTAGGGCATTTTTAGTGTATTTTGGTATATTTCTGTTGGGATTCTTGATTCATTAACAACATTTTCCAAGTTTTTCCGATTTCCATAAAGTGCTCCCAATACGACTATAATTTTGTCAGGTTTATGTTCTATTTGCATTAATGATTTATAAACAAAACTTGTTCTATCTGGTTGATCAACTCCGCCGAAGGTTAAAAGAATGGTTTTATTTTTTAAATTAGTTTTAAAATTATCTAAGTTTTTCGAAATAATTTTATAATCATTGTTTAAAATAACATTTTTAGGGCCTAATAATTTGATGGTATAGTCTTCAGATGCATAACTTTGTGATAGCGCCATTATATTCTGATTCAGAATAATATCAGCATAAAAATGGTATTTGTGATAAAATGTTATAATCATTAACTTTATTCCATTATCCCTAATTGATAATTGAAATTTTTTAGAATAAAATTCTTCAAAATCGCTGTCAATAATTAATATACTTTCATTTTTTTGTTCTATTACATCAAGTAAAACTTCTTGTTCAGATTCTGAATTGTTTAATATTAAGACTTGATAATTTTTTGATTCTAATTTATCAGAATAATTTTTAGGGATTGATCTGCAGAGAAAATTGATTTGATAATTATTTTTTGATAATTCATCGGCCAAAATTTCTGTTCTTACCAGATGACCTGTTCCGATCATATTATCAGCATCAACTCTTATATAGCAATCCTTAATCATTCATTTGAATTAATTTATACTTTAATTCAGTAATTTTCCAATCCGTTTCATTATCAATATCTTGGGCCTCTAATTCTGAAATAACAATTGCTCCTTTATTTGAATCTAAAAGATTTTTACCTTTATATATCCAATAAAATTGCCCTGAATCATGATACGAAGGTTCTAAATCTTGGGATCTACTTTCATAATATTTAGGTTGCATGAATTCTAATTTACCGCTATTAACCATTTTATATGCTCGTTGAATCGGATATGAAAATTTAACTACGGGTCTAACAGAATCAAAATTATTATCCAACATTATTTCGTATGATTTATGTAAATTTTCAATAGTAATTAAAGGTGCGGTTGGCAAAATTATACAAACGTGATCAAAATCCACATTTAATTTGTTGTAGCTTGAAATTACCTCTTCATAAACATCATTTAAAATAGCAAAATCATCTGAATTTTTTTTACTTCTTATAAAAGGTACTGACGCTCCATATTTTTTTGCTGTTTTTGCTATTTCCAGATCATCTGTAGAAACCATTATTTCATCAAAAAGTTTACTTCTTAGTGCTGTTTCAATAGAATAGGCAATAATCGGCTTATCGAGAAAATTTTTAATGTTTTTCCCGGGAATCCTCTTACTTCCACCTCTGGCAGGTATAATGCAGAGGTTATTCATCTTTTCGCTTAAATAATAATAGCTCAGAATGAAATCCATCTACAGTTTTATACCCAAAGGGAAACACACTGGTTGCAATTAATTTATATCTATCCTCCATCATTTTTAAATAATCTTCTTTCCTAATTGGTATCTCAACACCTAAACCACCTTGAGTTTTTCTTATTTGCTTTCCTTCTCTCATATTTCTTAATAGTATCCATTTTGTCCTAAGTCTTTTCACGTGTTCCAGATAATTTTCAACAATATGGGGTTCCATTTCCTGAAAAGAGATAAAGTTTACAAACAAATCAACAGTTCCTTCTAACTTTTCAATATCCCATGAATTAAATACAGAGTAAGATTTTAACTCTTCAATAATAATCTTTTCCTTAATATGTATATAGGGTTCAATGTTGATGTCATTAATGTTACTCAAGTAATTCCACGCAACATAGCTTATTGGTGGAATATCTATATCAATATACTTTATACCACCGGACGAATTTAATATTTCACCTAAGGTGCCAAAGCCACCTCCAATTTCAATTACCGTTTTTATCTCTTCACCTTTGTCTAAATGTGTCTTTAAAAAACTCAAACCCAATAAATAATTTAAAGAGGAACGGCTGTATTTTTTCTGGTCAAACTCAAATTGCTCTTTAGGATTGCCATAAGTGCTTTCTGAGAAATTCTTGAGCATCGGTTTTTTGCTTAAATCATTTGATGAAATAAATACTCTATAATCGGATAGTGCATGAAAGTAGCCACTTAAGAATTCTTTCATGGCTAAGACTTGTTTCGGACTTCCATCTTCCTCCAGGGATGATAAAATTTTATCTCTAGCCTCTTCTGTAAACGAATTCGTTGGAACCCCATAACTGGGCACGAAAAATCCCAAAGGAGTTCTTAAATGTCTGAAATTTTCAATTCCAAAATCTTCAATTTCTTCAATGATCTTTTGTGATGCTTTTTCCCAAAATGATGAAGGTAAATAGATCTCTTTTTGAGATTTATTCTTTTCCAGTATTGCGTTTAGATCAGGGTATTTATTTTTCATTATAAAATATATTAATCTGGTTTATTATATACATCTGCTCTATATCCGTCAAGGTTGGGTACATTGGCAAACTAATACAGGATGCATAATATTTTTCAGCATTACTCAAATCGGCATCACCATAACCTATTTCTTTGTAATAAGGTAACCTATGAAGTGGAATATAATGTATTTGAGCAAAAATATTATGGTCTCTTAAATGATTATAAAGCTCTTTTCGATCCTTGGCTTCTATTACAAATAAGTGATGTGCATTGTAAAATCCAGGAGGAAGATACTGAAATTTTATCTTATCCTTAAAGGCAGTTTTATATGTTTCTGCTATTTTATTTCTTCGCATAACACCTTCTGCGTTTTTACTTAACTGGGTAATTCCTAATGCAGATTGTATATCTGTCAGCCTATAATTAAAGCCAAGTTCCTGCATTTCGTAGAACCATCCTCCATGGTTTTCTGACATATTCTCTTTTGTAATACCGTGGGTTCTTAAAAGCAATAACTTTTTATACATCCCCTCAGAATTAGTTGTGATCATCCCTCCTTCACCACAAGCTATATGTTTCACCGGATGAAATGAAAAAACAGCCATTTCCGCGTAGTTGCCATTCCCACAATTTTGTTTATTACCTCTAGAATCCGTAAAATATCCTCCAGGGGCATGACAGGCATCCTCAATGATCCATAAACCATGTTTATCGGCTAATTTTCTAAATGCTTCTAAGTTTACAGGTAATCCGGCTAAATCAACCGGAATAATCCCTCTAAAAAACCCTTTGGGCTTACTTTCTATTAATTTCTTTGTACTTTCTAATGACAATAAATAAGTATCCGGGTCTATATCTGCAAACCACACCTCTCCGCCTGCATAACGCACACAATTGGCTGATGCGGCGAAGGTAATTGGCGTCGTTATTACACGCTCACCTCCTTTTAACCCCATGGTCAACACGGCAAGATGCAAACCTGCAGTGGCATTATTTACAGCAACCGCATATTTTGATCCGATATATGTGGCAAATTTATCTTCAAACTCCTTTACCTTTGGACCCTGGGTTAAAAAATCAGCCTGAAGTGTTTTAACAACGGCATCAATATCCTCTTGTGTAATGTTTTGTCTTCCGTAAGGTATAGGTTGCATTATACTATAAAATTTTTATCTACATGTTTTTTTATTAATTGCCTTAAGCTTTCAACCGTTTCCCATTCGTCATTCTCACCGGAATTATAACTAAAGCCCTCTGTAACCTTTTTTGCATTAAAATGTTTGACATATTCTTCTAGTTTAAAGTTGGTTTTCTGAGGAAGAATTGCATAATATTTCCCCAGGTCCCAGGTATTGAAAGAATCTGACATCGTTATCATTTCTTCGTGCAATTTTTCTCCAGGTCGTATTCCAACAATTTCCTGTTTACATTCAGGAGCTATTGCAGTGGCCACATCTGAAATTTTATAGGATGGTATTTTGGGAACAAATATTTCTCCACCCCATGCTTTATTAATCGCGTTAAAAACCATTTCACATCCGTCTTCCAAACTTATATTAAAACGTGTCATTCTTGGATCGGTTATTGGTAAAACTCCTTCTTTTCGTTTCTTTAAAAAGAATGGCATTACAGAGCCATTTGAACCCATTACATTACCATATCTTACCACGGAAAATTTAAGGTCTCTAGATCCTTTGATATTATTCGCAGCAACAAATAACTTGTCGGAAGCCAATTTGGTCGCTCCATATAAATTAATGGGTGCTGCTGCTTTATCAGTAGATAAGGCGACTACATTTTTTACACCGGTTTGGAGTGCAGCATTGATCACATTTTCAGCCCCTAATATATTTGTTTTGACACATTCCATAGGGTTGTATTCTGCCAAATGTACATGTTTCATGGCTGCCGCATGAATAACTATGTCAATTCCTTCAAAAGCACTTAACAAGCGCTGTTCATCCCTGACATCTCCAATAAAATAACGAATGGCTGGGTATTTGGTGTCAGGATAGTCCATCGCCATCTGAAAATGCTTTTGCTCATCTCTTGATAGAATTACCAATCGTTTTACATTTGGAAAACGTTCAAAAATGAGTTTGGTAAATGTTTTACCGAATGATCCGGTTCCTCCTGTAATAAGAATGGATTTTTTATTTAAATCTAACATTTTATATTTCTTTTATATATCATTATATAGTACGTTGGTATATACTAATAAAATTATTAGTCTAAGTACCAATTATACATCATTTCAATTCCGATATGCAACTCAACTTTATATTTCCATCCCAAGGAATTCAATTTAGAAGAATCTGTTAATTTACGTAACGTACCATCAGGCTTATTGGTATTAAAATATAATTCTCCTTGATAACCTATTATATTTTTAATAGTTTCAGCGAGATCTTGGATTGAAATCTCTTTTCCGGTACCGATGTTGATGTGGGTATTACGAATTTCTTGATCAATTGATTGAGATTTCTCGACGGAGCCTGCCTGGATTGAGATGTCCGTATCGGAAGAAGACCCTTCGACTGCGCTCAGGGTGACAAGATCTTTAAAATTTATATTTTCCATCAAATGCACACAGGCATCTGCCATATCTTCACTCCATAAAAATTCACGTTGGGGTTTCCCTGAACCCCAGATTTCTACCTGAACCTGCAATTTCCTATTGTTCTGTCTTGATGAGATTTCTCCCTCCGGTTCGAAATGACGTAATGAAGATATCCTTCGACTGTCGCTCAGGATGACATTTTGTTTGGAATGACGAACTCCATATTTAGATAAGGTTTCTAATATTTTATCTTTAGTATTTTCTCCGGTAATCCCCTCAATGGGCAATCTATTCAAATCTCTTCTAATGCCTTCCCAATCATCATTTTCCAATGCTTTTCCCAGATGTATTTTACGGATCAATGCCGGTAATACATGTGATTTCTCTAAGTCAAAATTATCATTGGGTCCATACAAATTTGTAGGTTGTACGGCTATAAAATTAGTGCCATATTGCAAATTATAACTTTCGCATAGTTTTATTCCGGCAATTTTGGCAATAGCATAAGGTTCATTAGTATACTCTAATTTACCCGTCAGCAAATACTCTTCTTTCATGGGTTGAGGGCAGTTTTTCGGATAGATACAGGTACTTCCTAAAAACAATAATTTCCTTACCTTATGAACATATGATTGATGTATCACATTGTTTTGGATCATTAAATTGTCATAGATAAATTCACCTCTATAGGTATTGTTGGCGACTATACCTCCTACTTTGGCGGCAGCTAAAAAAACATATTCAGGTTTTTCAGTCTCAAAAAAATTTGCAACGGCTTGTTGATTTGTGAGATCCAAATCTTTATGAGTTCTGGTAATTAAATTTGTATAGCCTTTTGCTCTTAAATTATCCAAAATAGCACTACCAACCAAACCCCGGTGCCCTGCGATGTATATTTTTGAGTTTTTATGCATTGTAAAATCTGAATATGTATTTTAAAGGTTTGCCACGTCTCCTTTTGAGGCTCCTCGCAAAGTCTTTTTTTTGATTATACTTATAGCAAGTAACATATGTTTTTAAAATTCTTAAATTTGCGAGCTAAATAGCGAAGCAATCTTTTTACCTTAACTTTGATATCAATTAATCAAGACTCTCATACAAATCATTCCATTCCGGATTCATAGATTCTATTAATCTTATCTTTTTTATCTTGATCCGGATTTTATTTGTTTTTCTCTTATCCTTGCAGTTACAATACTGTCAAATTTTTCAAAATATACCAATTTGTCAACATTATATCTGGCAGAAAAAGAATTCTTATACTTTTTTGTTTTATGCGTAATAATACGATTCTTTAAATCACTCGTAACTCCTGTGTATAATACTCCATTGACTCGGTTTGTTGTTATGTAAACCCCGGCTTTTATTGTAAATTCAATATTTAAATTCCATTTCGTCCATCCACGCTCCTTTAGGATCTTATTTAACAAATTAATTTGCTCCCTTTAGGGTTGGGGTAAACAAATTGATTTTCTCTTTGCACCTTATTCCTTCTTTTATACGAATAAAAAATTCGCATCCCTACTCATAATAATTCAGCACATCGTACCCTCCGTCTTCTAAATACTGATCCTTTTGCATCAATTTTAAATCGCTTTGCATCATCTCTTTAACCAGTTCTTTCAAATTATATTCAGGCACCCATCCTAATTTTTCTTTTGCCTTTGAGGCGTCACCAACCAACAAATCAACTTCTGTAGGCCTAAAATATCTTGGATCAATTGCGAGAATTTCTTTACCTGGTTCCATTTGATAAGTTGAATTTGAGCATTGTTTTACATAACCCCTTTCATCTTTACCTTTTCCTTTAAATTCTAGTTCAATTCCAACCTCGTTAAAAGCCATTCTCACTAAGTCTCTAACCGAGGTTGTTTTGCCTGTTGCAATCACCCAGTCTTCTGCAGTATCATGTTGTAATAACATCCACATCATCCGAACATAATCTTTAGCGTGCCCCCAATCACGTTGGGCATCTAAATTCCCTAAATAAAATTTGTCTTGCAATCCCAACGCAATTCTTGAAACCGCTCTAGTAATCTTGCGTGTTACGAAAGTTTCACCTCGTATTGGAGATTCGTGATTAAATAAAATTCCATTACAGGCAAACATATTATAGGCCTCCCTATAGTTAACGGTAATCCAATAGGCATACATCTTTGCAACTCCATATGGGCTTCTCGGATAAAATGGTGTCAATTCAGTTTGGGGAGTTTCCTGAACTTTTCCGAATAATTCAGAAGTAGATGCTTGATAAATACGCACTCTTTTCTCCATATTCAAAATTCGAACCGCTTCTAACAAACGTAAGGTTCCGATGCCATCAGCATTGGCGGTATACTCAGGCATTTCGAATGATACATGTACGTGACTCATTGCCGCCAGGTTATAGATCTCATCTGGTTGCACTTCTTGAATGATACGAATTAGGTTTGTACTATCAGTCATATCTCCATAGTGCAAGACAAAATTTTGATTCTCAATATGTGGATCCTGGTATAAATGATCGATCCTATCGGTATTGAAAAGTGAAGACCTGCGCTTTAGGCCATGCACAATATAATCCTTCTTCAGTAAGAATTCACTTAAATAGGCTCCGTCTTGACCTGTCACTCCAGTGATTAAGGCAACTTTTTTCATCTAAATAATATGTTAAATGATTAACAAATTTAATTTATTTGTTTTAACAATAAACCAATGCTTCGCACTTATCAGTCCCATTTTTCGTTGAAAAACAGTGCTAATTTGAGCTGTAATGAATAGTGTAAAGATAGATTTTTAAGAGCAGAAAATAGGCTTATTTTATACCAAAATAGTCGAGAAATTAACAAAATATCAACAATTTTTTTGGTACGTTGCGACTAAATACACAATGCCAGACAGTACTAAAATTTAGTTGAAATATGATCTAAAAAAATCAGTAAAAGTATTAGTATTTAGATAGATCAGCAGTTCTTAATTAATACAATTATTACACAATCATTCCGGCTGCAACCGTTTCGTTGGTGGCCTCGTCTATTAATATAAAACTTCCGGTATCCCTATTCGTATTATATCCATCAATCATCAGAGGTGCTGTTATTCTCAAATTTACTTTGCAAATATCATTCATTGACAATTCTTTATCATCCTCTATCCTTTTAAACGTATCGATATTAACCTTATATACAACTTCTTTAATCACTGCCTTTTGCTCATTTGTGGTGTGCTTTAATATGTATTTTGCCCGTGGCCTGGCATTTTGCTCGTTAAACCAACACAACATAGCGGTAATATCTTGAGAAACTTCCGGCATATTATTAATTTTTACGATCATATCACCTCTGCTGATATCAATATCATCTTTTAAGGTTAATGCTACTGACATTCCGGAAATGGCTTCATCAACAGTATCATCATAAAAATTAATGTCCTCAATTGAAGATGTCAAACCAGAAGGCAATACTTTAATAGTATCTCCTTTTCTAAAAATTCCACTTGAAATTCTACCCGCATAACCTCTATAATCTCTGTATTCTTCGGTTTGAGGCCTCAATACTGTTTGAACCGGGAACCGCGCATCAACCATATTATTGTCACTACTTATGTGAATAGTCTCTAAGGTGTATAATAACGGGGCATTTTGATACCATTTCGTATTTTCAGATCTATGCACAACATTGTCTCCCTGCAATGCACTAATTGGAATGTACCTCACATCTTTGATCATCATTTTTGATGATATCTCTTCATACTGACCCACTATATCATTGAATACCTCTTCACTATAATCAACGAGGTCCATTTTATTAATACATACAATAACATGTGATATTTGTAATAATGAAGCAATATAAGAATGCCTTTTTGTTTGTTCAATAACACCTTTTCTGGCATCTATTAGTATTAACGCAACATTTGCAGTAGATGCTCCCGTTACCATATTACGGGTATATTGAATATGGCCGGGGGTATCTGCGATGATAAATTTACGTCTGGGTGTTGTAAAATACCGGTAGGCTACATCTATTGTTATTCCCTGTTCTCTTTCATCTTTTAATCCATCCGTAAACAAAGCCAAATCAACCGTTTCATGCCCTTTTCTCTTGCTTGTTTTTTCTACTGCATCTAATTGGTCTTCAAAAATTGATTTTGAATCATATAATAACCTTCCTATTAACGTGCTTTTACCATCATCTACGCTACCCGCAGTTGTAAATCGTAATAACTGGTTTTTTTTTATGTTGTTCATAGAACTTTATCTTTCATTTAGTAGATTCCTGCCTTCCTGCCCGTCCGCTCAGGCGGGCGCAGGAATGACAATTATATTTTATTATTATATTATTTTTTTCTTGAGATTCCTCGTCGTTCGTTCCTCACTCTATCGGAATGACATCAGGGTTTAGAAATACCCTTGTTTCTTTCGATCTTCCATAGCGGTTTCAGAACGTTTATCATCGGCTCTGTTACCCCTTTCGGTTTCTCTCATCGCTGAAACTTCAGCAACAATTTTTTCAAGGGTATCTGCATTACTTTCAATACCTCCTGTAATCGTTATATCTCCTAAGGTTCTAAACCTTACTTTTTTCGTAAAAACCTCTTCCCCTTCAATTTTCGGTAAATATTCTGAAACCGGAATCCAACTGCCACTTCTTCTGACTACCTGGCGCTCATGTGCGAAATACAATGAAGGAATGGCTATTTGTTCTCGCTTTATATAATTCCACACGTCCATTTCTGTCCAATTACTTATCGGAAAAACCCTAAAATGTTCTCCTTGCTGCATCCTTCCATTAAAAAGATTCCATAATTCAGGACGTTGGTTTTTTGGAGTCCATTGGCCGAAATCGTCTCTGTGAGAAAAGAATCGTTCCTTGGCTCTGGCCTTTTCTTCATCCCTTCGGCCGCCACCAATAGCACAATCAATTTTGTTATTTTCAATGGCATCTAACAGGGTAGTAATCTGCAACGTATTTCTTGTTGCGTTCTTTCCTTTCTCTTCAACAACTCTACCATCTTCAATAGCCTCCTGTACGGAACCAACCAACAACTGAACCCCTAAATCATCAACAAGCCGATCCCTAAAATCGATAGTTTCAGGAAAATTATGCCCGGTGTCAATATGCATTAATGAAAAGGGCACCTTACTCGGGTAAAAGGCCTTTTTTGCCAAATGAGTTAACACTATAGAATCTTTGCCTCCTGAAAATAATATTACAGGGTTTCTAAATTGAGCATACACTTCCCTTATTACAAAAATTGCCTCTGACTCTAATTCATCTAGATAGTTTAAAAAATATTTACTCATTTTTTAATTTTTGATTTATGACTTTTATAATTTTAGTAACGGATTGTTCTACTGTTAATTGTTCCGTTTTAATTTCTACATCAGGAAATTCAGGTGCCTCATATGGAGCATTAACACCCGTAAAATCTTTTATTTCACCTTGCCGTGCCTTTTTATATAAACCCTTAACATCTCTTTTTTCACACTCCTCAACCGAAGTATTTACATATATTTCAACAAAATTAGTATGCCCGACAATTTTTTTAATATTTTTCCTATCCTTTTTATAAGGAGAGACGAATGCTCCTAATACAACGATACCTGCATCGATAAATAAATTAGCAATTTCGGCAATTCTTCTGATATTTTCAGTTCTGTCTTCTGGGGAAAATGTCATATCTTTATTGATTCTTTTACGGATATTATCTCCATCTAAGCTATATGTTCTTACTTCATTTTGAAAAAGCTTTGTTTCCAATGCATTGGCAATGGTTGACTTTCCTGAACCTGAAAGGCCGGTAAACCAAATTAAAAAAGATCGGTGTTTATTTAAAACATTTCTATCCTTTTTAGAGGTATTATAATGATGTTTAACGGTATTATTGCTCATACTATTATTTATTTCTTCTTGAAATCAAGCCAAAATTTACTTTGTACCATACCCTTTCATGTACATAATACAGCAACATCTTTATAAAGAATTCCCATCCACCCACTTGCAAGCCTATCATGGGATCGCCGGAAATAATCCAAGCTAAGACTATTGTTGTTGTCGTGGCCAATAGCCTCCAGGTAATTGTTTTCGCAATATGTCTTTTTTTGGATATGTCTTTCATTTTTATTTCTGTATACTGTTAATAATCCGGCCGTTGAAACATCGATTAGGAGTCGGGCATTCTTATTTGTTCACCTCATCATTTACAAATAAACCAAGGGTTTAATAAATTTTCCTTGTTATAAATTAACTCTTTATCGGTATCCTGAGAAATAACTGAAACACCACTTGCATTACAAATTGCATGAGCTGCAGCGGTATCCCATTCCATTGTAGGTGCAAACCTCGGATAAATGTCCGCTTTATTTTCGGCAACCAAACAAAATTTTAAAGAACTACCTTTAGAAACAATTTCTACCTGATCATATTTCTCTTTTAATGAATTGATAAAATTCAACGTCTCGTTATTCATATGAGAACGACTACCAACAATCCTAATGCGATTACCATTATTCTCCTGATATGTAATTTTTTTAGCTGTTTTCAAAATTTTTTCAAATGAAAAATCATCCTCGGGTACATCAAGAATATACGTTTCTTTTTTCAACACATCGGCATAATATAATTTCCTTAAAACAGGAACATATATAACTCCCAATATAGGGATCCCATTCTCGACTAAGGCAATATTTACCGTAAATTCTCCATTGCGTTTGATAAATTCTTTAGTCCCGTCAAGGGGGTCAACAATCCAACAGGTACTCCAGTTTTTTCTAATATCATATTTAACTTGTGCATTTTCTTCGCTGATAATAGGAATACCAGTTTCTACTAAATATTTATTGATAATATCATTCGCATTCTTATCGGCGATAGTCAGCGGAGAAGCATCATCCTTTATTTCGACATCAAAATCACCAGAATAGACTTTCATGATCTCCTCCCCCGCTTCAATGGAAGCTTTAATTGCTATTTTTAAATTTTGGTTCAATATCCTATCGATTTAATTCCAAATATTTATCGACAAATGCCTTGATACCTTCTTCTATAGTAGTGGAAGGTTTAAAATCTATATACTCAAATAAACTCTCTACATTCGCATAGGTAGCGGCTACATCACCGGGTTGCATCGGTTTGAATACTATTTTCCCTTTTTTACCCAGGGCTTTTTCAACGGCATGAACGTAATCCATCAAAGCGACCGGACTGTTATTGCCAACATTAAATAGTTGATACGGTGCTGAACTAATTGACGGATCGGGATGTTCAGGATCAAATTTAGGATTATTTGATTTAGGTGGCAGCTGAATTAAGCGTTTTACACTTTCTACTATATCATCTACATAGGTGAAATCCCTGCTCATATCCCCATGGTTGAACACTTCAAATTCGGTATCCTCTACTATCGCTTTTGTAAAAATGTGCAGGGCCATATCGGGCCTTCCCCAAGGGCCATAAACTGTGAAAAACCGTAAGCCTGTACTTGGGATATTAAACAAATGAGCATACGAATGTGCCATCATTTCATTCGCTTTTTTACTAGCCGCATACATTGCTAAGGGATGGTCGGTATGGCTACTTGTTGAAAATGGAACCTCTTCACTCAACCCATAGACAGAACTTGAAGAAGCATACAACAAATGTTTCACCGGATATTTTCTGCAAGCTTCCAAAATATTCAAAAAACCAGTAATGTTATTATCAATATACGATTGTGGATTTTCCAATGAATATCTAACTCCTGCCTGCGCCGCCAGATTTACTACATAGTCAAAATGTTCATCTTTGAACAACTGCATTACATCAGAGGCATTTCGTAAATCTAATTTAACAAATATAATATTACCCTCTATTGGAACATTTTCTTCAATGTTGGAAGTGTCAATTCCCATATCAGCTAATCTCGCTAATTTTAAGTTTTGGTCATAATAATCATTGATATTATCTATGCCAACAACATCATAATTATTTTTCACCAATAATTTTGATAGGTGATGACCGATAAATCCGGCTGCGCCAGTAACCAATACTTTACTTTTTTTATTTTCCTTCATGTTATTTTTTTTCCAACTCTTCTTGCCTTGTGAAATACGATTTTAGCCTTTTAACCAGAAACATTTTTCCGTAATATGTTTTTAAATATTTTTCCCTTTTTAGTGCATCTTCTTTTGTAATTGATGCTTCATAATATATAATTTTAAAAGGTGATCTATATTTTGTTGACTGTACTTGGCCTTTTTGATGTTGCTCAAATCGTACATTCAAATCTTTTGTAAAACCAACACAACACTTACCGTCTTTTTCACTTAATAATACATAAACATAATAAAACTTCATTATTTGAATGTATTTCACTGGGTGAATCCTGCAGCACCTGTAGTTAGAACTTTATTCTTTTTATTTTCTTCCGTATTCCATCCTAAATCCCTCCAAAGGGGAACCTTTACTTATGATTTATTTTTTGCCTATTTATATTTGATAAAAACGGTGAAAACAAATCTTATAGTCGACTGTGTGATTTTTCCTTCGGCAATGTGGCTTTTACATCAAAAATAACATGATTATCGACCACTAAATCATTCAAATTCAGCTCTATAAACTCTTGATGAGAAACAGCGACAATAACTCCAACATATTTTTTATCAATATCCTTAATTGAAGATATTAAGTCTATTCCGTATTCATGTTTCACAGCTGAAACTGTTGCCCATGGGTCAAAAACATCAACATTAACATTATAGGTCTCTAATTCTCTCACGATATCGATGGCTCTTGAATTTCTAATATCAGGGCAATCTTCTTTAAAAGTAATTCCGAGCACTAATATGTTTGCATCTTTTACAGGAATACCCTTCTTGATCATCATTTTTACAGTTTCTTGAGACACAAAAGGCCCCATACTGTCATTTAAACGTCTTCCCGCCAAAATAATTTCTGGATTATACCCCAGTTCCATTGCTTTTTGAGCCAGATAATAAGGGTCAACCCCAATGCAATGGCCCCCAACCAAGCCTGGTTTGAATGGTAAGAAGTTCCATTTTGTTCCGGCAGCTTCCAGCACTTCATTGGTATCAATATCCATCAAGCGAAAGATCTTAGATAATTCATTTACAAAAGCAATATTAATATCACGCTGTGAATTTTCAATCACTTTTGCCGCTTCGGCTACTTTAATTGAAGGTGCTAAATGCGTACCGGCAAGGATGATCGATTTGTATATCTCATCAATATACTTAGCCATTTCTGGTGTAGAACCTGAAGTCACTTTTAAAATTTTAGTAACCGTATGTTCTTTATCACCCGGGTTTATTCTTTCGGGTGAATAACCTACATAAAAATCTTTATTAAAGGTTAGGCCTGATACTTTTTTTAAAATAGGCACACATTCATCTTCTGTAGCGCCCGGAAAAACGGTAGATTCATAAACCACAACATCATCCTTCTGTAATACATTACCAACAGTTTCGCTCGCTTTGTAAAGTGGAGTCAGATCGGGCCGGTTATTTTTATCAACCGGAGTCGGTACGGTAATTATATAAAAATTAGCCGATTCAATTTCTGACAATTGGTCAGTTAACCACAAACCATTAGATTGCTCGCGCAATTGATCCAGAGAAGATACATTTACTTCTTCTAATTCTTTTGATGCTGTTTCAAGTGTAACATCTTCGTTTTGTCTTAATTCGTTAATTCTGGTTTTGTTTATATCAAAACCAATAACCTGGTATTTTTTAGCAAACTCGACGGCCAGAGGCAAACCAACATAGCCCAAACCAATAATAGCAATTTTAGTATTTTTCACACGTTTAAAATTTTATAATTAATAACGAATAAAATTATTATTAAATTTAAGAACGTGTGTAACCCTAGCCTACCGGCAAGCAGGCAATCGTTATACTCGTTCTCTAATTAAAAATTTAAATAATACTTTTAAAAAAAGAAACTATTTATATTTATTATTATTCGTTTCATTTTTCTTTTTTTTAATGTGCAAATCTAAGAAAAAATTGTTTTAAAAATATATTTTAAATCTCCTAAAAAAGACCAGTCTCTCACATACACTCTATTAATTTTCACTTTATCTTTCCAGATGACCATATCATTGTATTCTCTTGGATTTGTTTGTTGTGCTAATAAAAACTCTTCATTTCTATATTTTAGAGTTGTTGGGCCCGTAATACCGGGCTTTACAGACAAAATAATACGATCTTCTCCTTCTAATTTATCAGCATAACCAACAACATCGGGCCTGGGGCCTACAAAACTCATGGAACCGATCAGCACATTAAAAAGTTGAGGAATTTCATCCAATTTATACTTTCTCATGAATCTACCAAATAAAGTTACTCTTGTATCATCATAAGTTGTCATAAAATTTTCATCATCATGAAACCGCATGGTTCTTATTTTATACATGGTAAAGAGCTTCGCATTTCGCCCTACTCTTTGCTGTAAAAACAATCCGAATTTTCTAGTCGAAATTGTTGCAGTTGCTATTAAAACCAATATAGGAAGAAATAATATAATAATCCCAATAAGTGAAAAAACAAGGTCAAATAAACGCTTACCTATTTGTTGTTTTTTAGCAAGCATATAATCAACGTTTTACTTGAATATTCTTTTAAACCATGGTTGCTTTTTTTCATTCTCATGATAGCCATTACCATATTTACCATAACCACCATAGCCGTAACCGTAACCATAACCATAGCCATAGCCATAGCCATAGCCATAGCCATAGCTATCTTTTATTGTAAAATCATTTAACACATAACTGATATTTTTCACTTCTCCATTACTATATTTATCATCAATCATTTTAGGCATACCGCGTTGCGTATAATTTTGCCGGATCACATACATAATGGCATCCGCGTATTTGAATAATTCGATGGCGTCTGCAACCAAGCCTACAGGAGGCGTGTCAATAATAATATAATCGTATTGTTCCTTCAAATGCGCCATCAACTTCGCAGTCTGGTCACTTAACAATAACTCTGAAGGATTTGGAGGAACGGGGCCTGCTGTAATTACATCCAAATTTGGAACTTGAGTGGGTTGAATGACCTCTTCTAACTTTTTTTGGCCAATCAAATAATTAACTAAGCCAACCTCATTGGTAATATGAATATCTTCATGTAATTTAGGTTTTCGCAGATCCATCCCCATGAGGATTACTTTTTTATCACTCATGGCAAAAACAGATGCCATATTCACTGAACATAGGGTTTTACCCTCTCCACTCACAGAAGAGGTGACAATGATTGTTTTAGATTTGCTTCCCTTTTTAAATAAAAACTGGATATTGGACCTCAGTGCTCTGAACGATTCTGCTATGGTTGATTTAGGCTTTTCAAAAACAGCCAGATAACTGTCTATCTTTGCCCTTCCAATAACCCCTAAAACCGGAATTTTATATACCTTTTCCAATTCTTCAACTGTCATTATCTTATTACTCAAAGCTTCTTTAACGATAATAAACAAAAAAGGTATGGAAATACTTAACATAGCTGCGACCAAATAATTAAATAACGGTTGTGGACTAATGGGCCCTTGCCCCACATCTTTTGCCTTGTCTAATACTTTAATATCAGAAACATTGGCGGCGATAGCAGTACCCGCTTCATATTGTTTTTGTTTTAAATATTCATAGTTAGTAGCTGTTAAATTATAATCGCGTTGAAACTTAACCAAGCCTTGTTCTTTTTTTGGTAAGGTATTTAATCTCGAATTATAGGTACTTAATCTTCTTTTAACATTCGTTAAATTTATTTGGGTAGCATTTTTCAAATTTGAAATATTTTCTAATACTACATCTCTCGTAATGTTTATTTTATCATTCACATTCTTCAAGGGTGGATAATCAGGGGTAACGGTTTGTTCTAAGCTCTTTTTTTGCTTTGATAATTCTACCAATTCTACGATATTTTTAGTAATGTTAGGATCTTCAATGGTTACATTTACCGGGGCAGGTATATCATTACCAATTTCATTGTTAGAGCGTATATAATTTTCAAGATTCGCATAATACTGTAGTCTATCTTTTACTTGTTGTTGCTGTAAATCCAATTCGGTAACCTGCCCAAATAATGCCTCACCTTCGACGCTTAGATCATATACCTTATTTTTCTGCTTATACTTACCAAGATCTTTTTCAATAGTATTTAAATTATTTGCCGCTAACTCAAATACAGTATCAATATATTCCTTGGTTCGAATGGCATATTGAATTTTTTGATTTTGTTGATCCTGATCCAGTACTTCTACCGTCGCATTTAAATAATCTTCTATCTTCTTTTTATTGGATCCTTTTAATTCTAATTCAATAAGCGATGTTCCCTTTGTAAGTGTTTTAACATTGACATTTTGATATTTTTGAACGGTGTTATTAAAACCTTTAAGCCTTACAAAATAAACTTTCCTTACTAACTTTGAAGCACTATTCTTAATTTTAATCTTAATTGTACAAAATGGTGTTTTTATAACTTCGTGAATACTGAATTTTTTAGAAAAAAGTTTGTTTTCAGTCTCGAAATCCTTGGTTGTATTTGTATGATAATTAATCAAAGAAAAGACATCCTTGTCAAAATTAGCAGAGACAATAACCTCATCATTCTCAATAAACTCCAATTTAATGGGCATGTTTGTTAACACATAACTAGTAGAGTCTAATACCAATTCAAAGGGGACTTTACCATATACATCCTCCATTCTAAATCTGCTTTCCTGCAAATATTCAATATAATACTTTAATTTACTCACTACTTTTTCATTGTGAGTTCTCGATTTTAAAATTTCAATTATATTTTCAACTTTATCACTGGGGCCACCCCAATTAAAAGCAATATTGGTACTGGATGTAAACAACGGGTTCTGCTCTTCTTTAACGGTAATAACACTATTTAAACTGTAAATCCGTTGTTTCCGTTTATTTACAAAAGAAGCAATTAACAAACCCAAAATAAGCATTGCTAGAAATAATTTCCAATGTGAAATTACTTTTAATACATATTCTTTTATATCAAAAGATTTTAGATCGTCAATATTTACGTCAAGTTTATTTAATGGTTTCATCTGTTATTTTTATTATTTTAATTGGTCAGATGGAATCTTAGATAACTAAAATAATCATTACTGGTGAGTTTAATTATTATTTTAGTTATGTCGGTTTCATTCTATTTTATAAATTTCTTACTAACAACACCGTGGTAGTCACTAAAGATAATACAGAAATAATGGTAGAAAACGTTTGTGCGCCTGTGGTACCGGTACCCCATGATTTTTGCTTCAATGGTTCAACAGATATTATATCATTCGATTGAATATAAAAAGATTCTGAGTTGAACATAGATACATCGGTTAAATCTATATTATACTTCTTAGTTTCATCTGTGTCATTACGTATTATAGTTACCTTTTTTCGATTCCCAGTTAACTTAATATCACCCGCATTGGCAATAGCTTCCACAATATTGACCTGATTTTGAAATAAAACCAGCGTTCCGGGGTTTGCAACTTCTCCCAGAACTGTAAATCGAATTCCTGCCAATTTAACGGTCACAAAAATATCACTGGTGTCTTTAAAGAACTTACTGAGTTCTGATTCAACTTTTTTCCTCACTTCTTTTTCTGTATAACCTAAGACGTTCAATTCGCCAATATAAGGCAATCTAATATTACCTTGCCTATCAATTGTATAGGAATTAAAATACAAATTTTGTTCTTGAAATTGACCACCCAATTGCGCCCCTTGTTGATCTATTTGATTAAATACCGAAACCAATTTTTCATCTTCTGCCTTTAAACGAATATCTAAAATATCATTTACCTGCAACCTATATGGCTCATTCAACATTTTAAATACCGAGTTTTTAGAGGCAGGCTCTCCTTGAAAATAAATCAGCTCTTTGGTTGGTATACAAGAAGTAAACAACACACCAATCACTACCATGAATAAAATCTTGCGCATTATTTTAATTTTATCTTAACCGCAAACCTACATAATTTTTTTCAGTTTTTAAGATTGAATAGACCTAAGTTTTTTAAAGAATTAATTGCATAGGTTCGCTCCCACAAATTATGAAAATCGCAATCTCCAGACGAAATATAATTTTTAATAGTTTATTTAGAAGAATATTTCTCCCTATTTTCGAAGCAGCAATAAATCAAAATGTTATTTCAACTTAAGTCATATATACAATTTTTAATAAGATCAAATAATCAACATGGTATTCACTCACCATTCGTGTATGATTTGATCGATACTTGTTTTTACGGTACGAATCAAAAATCGTGGTACCATCAACTTGAAAAGTACAAGAATACATTGTTAAAAAATAATAGGTTACTTTTAGTAGAAGATTTTGGGGCCGGTTCAAAATTACTTCAAAAGCGACAGCGCAAGGTTTCAGAAATTGCTAAAAAGGCCGGAATCTCAAAAAAGAGAGGCCAGCTTTTAGGAAGATTAGCCAATTATTTCAACAGTAAAAATATATTGGAAATTGGTACTTCCTTAGGTATTTCAACAGCAAGTTTGCGTTTGGGCAATCCTAATGCTAGGATCACTACACTTGAAGGTTGTACCGCAACTGCTCAAGTTGCTATGAATAGTTTTAAAAACTTCAATTTTAGGCATATTGATACCGTTTTGGGGAATTTCAATGAAACATTACCAAAAGTATTAGACAATAAAACCTATGATCTAATTTATTTTGATGGGAACCATCAACAAGAACCCACTATCGATTATTTTGAACAATGCTTACAGCACATTCATAACGATTCCGTTTTTATATTTGATGATATTTACTGGAGTAAGGGTATGCAAGAGGCCTGGCAATATATCATTCAGGATCCTAAAGTTAGCGTTAGTATTGATACTTTTTATTGGGGAATTGTATTTTTCCGTAAAGAACAAGCAAAAGAACATTTTACTATTCGCATATAAGAGTGTAAAAGATTGTGGCAAGATACCTGGCAATCATTTTTATGTTATATTTAGATTCCAATGGAATAATTAAAGAAATAGAAGAAATTTTAACCGCAAAAATAAAATTATAATGAAAATATATACGAAAACCGGTGATACGGGAAAGACATCTCTTTATGGAGGTACCAGGGTCCCTAAATATCATTTACGTATCGACGCGTATGGAACAATTGATGAATTGAATTCATATATCGGACTCTTAGGAGACCAAAAAATTGACGATCAAACCGCAACGACACTGCTCAAAATACAAAATGAACTTTTTACTATCGGTGCAATGCTAGCTACACCACCCGAAAAGCAAGTGTTAAAAAGTGGAAAAGAAAGATTGAATATCTATAAAATAACCGAAAATGAAATTCTTTTTCTTGAAAATGAAATAGATACTCTGCAAAAATTAGTCCCTGAAATGATGCATTTTATTCTTCCGGGAGGCCATCAAACCGTGTCATTCTGTCATATTGCAAGATGCGTATGCCGGCGAGCAGAGCGTTTAACAGTACAAATACACGAAGAAGAACGGGTCAATGAATTCATTTTGGCATATTTGAATAGACTTTCTGACTACCTTTTTGTATTGGCACGGAAATTGACAATCGATAATCAAGCAAAAGAAATTCCCTGGATTCCGAGAAAAGAAAATTAATTATTTATGGGATCTAACAGCTTGCTGCAGGAGATTATTTTCAAGTATAACACAACGTTCTTTGATCTTATTAAAAATAATACATAAAAAACTTGTTTTTTTACTTAAAAAAATTATTTTTGCAAAATTATAAAACAGATTAACAATTATGTATTGGACATTAGAATTAGCGTCGTATTTAAGTGATGCTCCCTGGCCTGCCACAAAAGATGAACTAGTAGATTATGCTATTAGAACCGGTGCACCACTTGAAGTGGTTGAAAACTTACAATCAATTGAAGATGAAGGTGACTCGTACGAGGTGATTCAAGAGATTTGGCCCGACTATCCAACGGATGAAGATTTCCTTTGGAATGAAGATGAATATTAAAAAATCATAAAGGTCTCAATGAGGCCTTTTTTTTGGCTTTTATCATAAATTTAACAACTTAAAAACAGAGAGAATCAATATCTTTGTTTGTCCAATATTAAATATCCTTTCAAGATTTACGGTGAGGATGCTCTTAGAATAAAACAAACAACAATTGAAACAAACCTGCCTCTCAGCAGATGAATTCAATGTTAAAAATACAATTATGAGTTTAATAAATTCAGTACTTAAGGTCTTTGTAGGTGATAAGAAGAAAAAAGACTTAAAAATATTACAGCCTATAGTTGATAAGGTGAGAGCTTTTGATAGTGATGTAGAAAAACTATCGTTGGATCAACTTAGAAACAAAACATTAGAGTTTAAGCAAAAAATAGCTAATGTCACCAAACCATTTGATGATAAAATTTCAGAATTGAATACAGAAATTGAAACGGCTCATATAGATCGTAAGGAAGATATCTATAAGGAGATCGATCAATTAAAAGATGAAACATATCTAGCAACTGAGGCTGTATTAGAAGAAATCTCTGCTGAAGCTTTTGCAGTAGTCAAAGAAACATGTCGGCGTTTTACCGACAACACTACGTTAAAAGTAGGTGCTACTCCTTTTGATAGAGAACTTTCTGCCACAAACGAACACATTACCCTGGAAGGTGAATATGCAATTTGGCAAAATTCATGGGATGCTGCCGGAAAACCCATTACCTGGGATATGGTGCATTATGATGTTCAATTGATAGGTGGTTCTGTATTGCATCAAGGAAAAATTGCAGAAATGATGACCGGTGAAGGTAAAACACTGGTTGCCACTTTACCTATATATCTAAACGCACTATCAGGAAAAGGAGTGCATGTAGTTACTGTTAATGATTATCTGGCAAAACGTGATGCGGCATGGATGGGGCCTATCTTTGAATTCCATGGTTTAAGTATTGATTGTATCGATTATCACCAACCGAATTCTGATGCTCGTAGAAAAGCCTATAATGCTGATATTACCTATGGTACTAACAATGAATTTGGTTTTGATTATTTGCGTGATAATATGGCACACGCTCCTAAAGATCTGGTACAACGCCCTCATAATTTTGCTATTGTTGATGAAGTAGATTCCGTTTTAGTTGATGATGCCCGTACACCTTTAATAATTTCAGGTGCTACCCCTCAAGGTGACCGTCATGAGTTTAACGAGTTAAAACCTAAAGTCGACAGCATTGTCAATACACAACGTACTTTTTTGACAGGAGTGTTAGCCGATGCAAAAAAAATGATTGCAGCAGGTGATACCAAAGAAGGCGCTTTTCACTTGTTACGGGTATTCAGGGGCTTACCTAAGAATAAGGCATTAATTAAATTTTTAAGCCAGGAAGGGATCAAACAGTTACTCCAAAAAACTGAGAATTTCTATATGCAGGACAACAATCGTGAAATGCCTAAGATCGATGAAGAATTGTATTTTGTGATTGATGAAAAAAATAATTCGATTGAATTGACCGATAAAGGGATTGAATACCTCTCCGGAAATAAAGAAGATGACTTTTTCGTCTTACCGGATATCGGTATAGAAATAGCAAAAATTGAAAATGAAGGACTATCACCTGAAGAAAAAGCAAAAAGCAAAGAAGAACTCTATCGCGATTTTAGTATCAAAAGTGAACGTATCCATACCTTAAATCAGTTGTTAAAAGCATATACGCTTTTTGAAAAAGATGTGGAATATGTAATGATGGAAGATAAAATTAAGATCGTGGATGAGCAAACCGGACGTGTAATGGACGGCAGAAGATATTCTGACGGACTGCATCAAGCTATTGAAGCCAAGGAAAATGTAAAGATTGAAGATGCCACACAAACCTATGCTACTGTTACTTTACAGAACTATTTTAGAATGTATAGAAAGCTTTCGGGAATGACGGGTACAGCTGTTACGGAAGCAGGAGAATTTTGGGAAATTTATAAATTGGACGTCGTTGAAATACCAACGAATATGCCATTGGTTCGTAAGGACAAGGAAGACCTTATCTATAAAACCAAACGCGAAAAATACAATGCTGTAATTGATGAAATTGTAAGATTGGTGGAGGAGAAAAGACCCGTTTTAGTAGGTACTACTTCTGTCGAAATTTCAGAATTACTCGGTAGAATGTTAGCCATTCGTAAAATTCCGCATAATGTATTAAACGCAAAACTACACAAGAAAGAAGCAGATATTGTTGCCGAAGCCGGTAATCCGGGAGTTGTAACTATTGCCACTAACATGGCAGGGCGTGGTACTGATATTAAACTATCCGACCAAGTGAAAGAAGCTGGCGGATTGGCTATAGTTGGTACTGAACGCCATGATTCACGTCGTGTTGACAGGCAGTTACGTGGCCGTGCCGGTCGTCAGGGAGATCCGGGTTCTTCGCAATTTTATGTGTCATTAGAAGATAATCTAATGCGCCTATTCGGTTCTGAGCGTATTGCCAAGATGATGGATCGAATGGGCTTGAAAGAAGGCGAGGTTATTCAGCATTCTATGATCTCAAAATCTATAGAAAGAGCCCAGAAAAAGGTGGAAGAAAATAACTTTGGTATCCGTAAACGATTATTGGAATATGATGATGTAATGAATGCCCAACGTGAAGTGGTGTATAAACGCCGCCGCCATGCACTCTATGGTGAACGCTTACAGGTTGATATTGTAAATATGGTGTATGATACATGTGAGAGTATCGTATTGGAAAATAAAATGGCCAACGATTATTCAAATTTTGAATTCGAATTGATCAGGTTCTCTTCCACTACATCGCCATTTTCCAAAGAAGAGTTCGAAAGTAAATCTGAACAGGAACTCACTGATGAATTATTTGACATTGTATATAAACATTATCAGGAAAAAATTGAGCGCAATGCAGTGGCCGTTTTCCCAGTCATAAAAGATGTTTATGAAAATCAAGGGAATCAATATGAACGTATCGCCGTACCCTTTACGGATGGAGTAAAAACATTAAATGTTGTTACCAACCTCAAAGAAGCATATGATACACAAGGAAAGCAGTTGGTTGTGGATTTTGAAAAGAATATTTCCCTCGCTATTATTGATGAGACCTGGAAAGACCATTTACGTCAAATGGATGAACTGAAACAATCGGTTCAAACCGCCACCTATGAACAAAAAGATCCCTTGTTGATCTATAAGTTTGAGGCCTTTGAATTGTTCAAAACGATGCTCATCCGGGTAAATAAAGAAGTATTATCGTTCTTGTTTAAGGGCGAGTTACCAAGTCAAAGTCCGCAGCAAGTATCGCAGGCCCGTGAGCAAAAAAGGGAGAAAGTACAGGTAAGTAAGGCCGATTTCAGAAGCCCAACACAGGATGCAGCTACCAATCAAACACAGGAACAACAAGTTACGGAAACCATAGTACGAACGGAACGCAAAATTGGGCGGAATGAACGTATTACAATTAAAAATGTGATGACCGGTGAAAGCAAAGAGGTAAAATACAAACAGGCTATTCCATTGATTGATAAAGGGGAATGGGTCCTGGTGGAATAAGGATATTACTTAGCGAAAGTTCAACATGATTAAAATGGTCAATTTGTTAAAAACATACTCTTTAAAGTAAGTTTGTCATTCCTGCGTAGGCAGGAATCTATAGAAAGTTTATTCTGGATTCCTGCCTACGCAGGAATGACAAAGGTTTCCAAAATGAAATAGGTATATAAAGATCTTCAGCACATATTATAAAGAACTCTAATTACTTATTAAAAATCAAATCCAATGTCTGCCGGCGTTGGATTTTTTTTGTCCCGGTTTCAATAAATTCAGGAATATAGAATATCTTTTTAGGAATTTCATATTTTGATAAGGCGGTGAGATTCTTCACTTTATTCAGAATGTCATCGTCAGAATTTTCACTTTCTACAATGAGAACCAATTTTTCTCCCAACAGCTTGTCGGGAATACCAGCTACGAAAAAACGGCTGTCAATGACCGCTGCTAATTTCTTTTCAATTTGTTCAGGAATCAATTTGATACCACCTGAATTGATAATAGTATCATAACGGCCCAGCCATTGAAATTCCGTATCTGAAATGAGTTCCACCATATCCTTGGTAATAATTTTTGTGTCAGATATACCGGGAGCGTCAATGACTAAGCAACCTCTGGTATCTGTCGATATTTTGACATTTGGTAGGGTATTATAATAAGACCTTTCGCCTGAGCCATTATTTAGCATCTCGACTTCGCTCGATGGGACATCAATGTCAGGTTGAGCACCCGCCTGAATGACATTGTCGGGTTGGCAGTCGAAACCTACATTCGAAGTACTGCTTACATCTAAATGATTCAACTTTTTAATTGCAACATGCGTGATTGTTTCCGTCATTCCATAGGTAGCAAACACTCTTGTAGGAAACTCCTGTAATTTTTCAATTAATTCATTAGAAACGCTTGCGCCACCAACGATCAGTTTCTTAATTCTATACAATTGTGAAAGAGAATTTGCCAGTTGCAAAGGTACCATGGCACAAAAATCATAGGTTTTTTCAGTATGGTCTAAAGGACACGAAGCAGGTTCAACCATATCCAACGCCCAGCCTAATACCATAGCTCGTACCAACATCATTTTACCGGCTATATACTTGGGTGAAAGGCATAACAGCGCGGTTGTTTTTTGAGGCAGCTCAAAATAAGCTCCGGTAGCCTGTGCACTGTTTACCATATATTCTTTTTTGAGTGAAATGCTTGTGGGTGTACCGGTAGAGCCTGAAGTTTGTACTTCAATAAAATCATTGGTATCAAACCAGGCGCTTAAAAATAAAAATGCCTCCTTCGAAAGGGAGCTTGAAAACCTCAATAATTCTTTACTGGTTGCAAATCCCTTTCCGTTTAAGGTAAAATCTGTATGGAATGTAGCTTGGCTCATCAATCGGTTTCTGTATTTACTAAAATAGGCCTGCAAGATATTTCTTTTTTTACTATTTAGTATGGTGTTTTCAGTTACCCTCAACGCTTCGTATAAGAATAGTAGCCTACTGAGTGGTACATTTCTATCCCGTTGCAAGAAAGTTGAAACGGGACTTTAATTAATGTGCGATATGGCTATACCTGTTTTCTATAAGCAACAGAACTAATTATTCTATAATTTAGGGCAAATAAAGTAAGTCCAGTTCTTTGTATTCCTCCGAGAAATATTTCTTGAGAAAAGCTACATAATAATTGTAAGGTCTGTGCTGAGAAAAAGATGATTTTTTATTGTTGTCATTCCCGTCCTTATCCTTATCCTTTTTCCTTTTCTTTTTTGCTTTCTCCTTCCTGGTCATTTGATTTGTGTCCGTTTGAACTTCAGGAATTGAAAAAGGCTCTAAATGCTGAATTGTTCCGGTTTGAAAATAATTTATATCTGTTACGTAGGCCGGCATTTTAATTGAAACATAAAAGTTGGATACTATTTTTTCAATGACGAGATTACTGAGGTTGACATACGTTGTTAAGAATGGTTTGAATACCGGAATAATCAATTTTTTTAATTTTGGAACTTCCCCCTGTGTTATTAAATCTGCCCAGCTTTTGTAAAATAATTTGCCATATGCATTCTTTTCTTCCTGATAATTCATGGGCAATTTTGGCACGAAATCGTCCGGGTTGATAATACTGTAACTCATATTGCTATCACTGTATCTAAGCTTGTACTCATCAGCAAATTCTTTGTTACCACACATGGGGCTGCCAAAGGCATAGGTTTTATATACATTCTGAGCGAATTGCCCCTCGCCTGGTACGTTTTCTAAATAGGCATGGCTCAGTTGTGCTAAAGCTCCACCCTGGCTATGTCCGGTAAGCATGATGTTATAAATGCCTTTAGCGTTAAGTATATTAATTTGTTCAATAATTGCAGGAGCGAATAACACTACAGTTAAGGCATAGCCAGAATGCACCGCTGCATTTATATTGGCTGCAAACCTGTACGGGACATTCTCTGAATCAATTATTATTACGCCTTTACCGGGTATCATTGCGGAGTAACAATTCTCTATCCAACTGGAAGTTTTGCTTGTAGAGCCTCTGAAATTGATTACGCCTACGCTATCATTTTCGTACACCTGAAAAACATTGTCCATGCCCATTACATCAGAAGTAAAAACTTTCCGATATTCTTTGGGTATGATCAAGGAATCGGAACCGAATAGTTCCAGAAAAGTATAACTGTTACACATAGCAATTAGCGATTTGGCTTCAGTAGGTTCAAAACCCTCACTGAGTTGGGCAAAAGTGGCGTTGCTGAGGTTTAAAAGAAGTAGGAAGATGACTAGTCTCATTGACTGCTTTGGCAAGGATAGGTTTAATATACAATTTGTTGCACTCAATTCGTGAATTCTCAACGTCGTTGCGAATTGAAGCCAGCTTAGGACTAAAGTAAATATTGGCTTTATTCCCATGATAATGATATATTTTTTTAATCAATTATCTAAAACTAAGATGCGTTTATTGCAGTACATACAAAAGAGGATTTCCCCTTTTTCTCCAGTCTGAGAAATTGATTTTCTAATTGTTGCATAATCAAATGTAACTAATTAAATATAAACGATTTATGATAAATATCATCATTCGGAAAGTTTACGATTTCCTCGTAATTTAGGTGCGGTTTTCCCGTAGCGGTTTTTGTGGTTATTTGAGGTGAAAATTGACTCTGATTACTGCCGACTGAAAACTGAAGACTGAGGACTGAAGACTGAAAACTGCTTACTTTTTATTCACTTTCCAGGCTTTATACTCATCCGATTCTTCCGAAAGTTTTGCATCTATAACTCTTTCTCCATTTTCATTTCTTTTATAGATAATTTTTTTATAGCGCCTTTGCGGTTGTTCAGGATCTTTAGGACGGATAACATACATACCACCGACCTGGGACATAAAAATTTCTTCAGGATTTTGGACAATAAACAACACATCCTCTCTACCTCCATAAGCTGACGGAATTTCATATAACATCAGTTCAGGATCTTCATAATTGCTATACCGTTTTATTCTAAGCGTATCTCCTAAAGGCATATAAACTTCTAAAAACCACCAGCCTGCCGAAAAATTATATTTATTTAAGCCCTTGTCTACTTCTTTAAAATAGGTGGATTCATAATCTATTCTTTTAATTAAATGAGTATCCAGTTCTTCAGGTTTCCCATAATAGAATATTGGGGCTAAATTTTGTAACTCCACCATACGGATATCTTTATCTTCTTTGACCGGGTATAAATTATTAACAAAGTTGTCATTAATTACATCTAAATTGTAAGGCAGCATATACCATTTTTTTTCTACCTTGAAAAAATATTCCCACGAAGATTCATAAACATAAGTAGACTTGGTATACAATTCTTTAAATTTTTCTAACCATTTTTCAGGATCTTTTTCTTCTTTTTCACTCAATAATCTAATATAGCTATGTCTGGTTGTGTCTCCGTTGATGACCCAGTTACTATAATATTCACTATTCCACATAGTGCCGTCTTTTAATAAATATTCTGAAAATCCTTTATCTTTTGTAGTCCCAAACATATCTAATCGCAACCTATCATATTCCATTTCTTCCCTCCTTTTTGACTTAGGTTCAAAAAAAGAATTTACAAATACATTTTTCGAAATGGTATCAACTTGAAAATAGGAAGCCTGATTCTGTGTTGGTATGATCTCTACAATCTCATAATTTTTACTGCCTTGATGCTCGTGTAATTCTTTAAACTGGGTATAGTCTATTTCCTGTGATTTCATATGGCAACTTACTAGGCTAAAGATTAAAATAGTTATTAATATTATTTTTTGCATCGCGCTATTTTTTATCAATACCTTATAATTTTTGAATATATTCTTGTATTGTTTCAATTTCTTTATCGCTAGGTGAATGTGGTTCTGTAGCTTTTTTTAGCACTTCCGGCATGATATCACCCAACTTTTTCATAAACTCGTCGTATGCAGCTTGTTCTTTATCTGAGAGCAAAGGTTCATGGTATAATTGCCTTTCACCATTTTTATCACCATGTACAAACGCCTTGATTACGTTTTGTATATAGGTATTATCTGCGATGCCGGTATCAATTTGTCTACCATTCAATTTTCCCTCTATCTCTTTTTTCTCTTTAATTCGTTTTGCTTTAAGACTCATTGTCTCAGCTACACTGGGGTCTTTATCATATTCCACCCGGTAAAACTTATTCTCGCCTGTTTTTTTGATACGTTCCCAAATGGTATCATTACCTAAGCTGTCCTTAAAATCAGTTGAAATTTTTAAGATCTTTTTATTGTTAATAAACTCTACCGGGCTAAAATGTGCATACAAATCCGCTAATTGAATACGGGCATAATGATAAACTACTTTTCTAAACCAATACCCTATTCGTAACTTCGTATACATCTCTGCACTTTTACGAGCAACCAAGCGTACAGGTACAATAACATCTAAAAAACTCAACTTTTGCTTCGTTAATCGCTCATATTGTTTTTTTTGTTTTCTGTATGTACTCATAGCATTACCCCAATCAATAGCAATGTTTCGGTAGCTCGCCCAATCATGTTCTATCCTTACATTATCCTTCATTTTTTCATCCTTAAATGCTTTAAGGCGTTGTATGACAGCATAAGCCGGTATTACTAAGCTACCACCATTTTCAATTGCAATAATTTCTTTACCCTGATTACTTTTATAATGCCCGGGCACTTCAACACCTTTTGGAAAAAACTCTACACTATATAAGCTAGTGTCTATCTTTGGGTTACACGCACAATCTACATTGGGTAGATCACCATCTCTACATACTATATCTGCCCTGTCATTAGAAAAAGTAAATTGTACCGAACGTTCTTTTAATGCATCAAAATTGCTAATAGCCTGTAAATGTTCATAAATACCCCGTTTATGACGCAATTTATGATATTTAGGGCTAAATAATTCTGCAATTCCATTAAGATATTTTAATATATCTCTATCTTCTTTATTCGAAAGATATTGTTCTAAAATTACGCCTCCTTTTACATATTTATTACCAACTAAAAAGAGTGTTTTTTCAAAAGTAGAAATGGTATCCCAAAAGTTAGTATCGGCTACATAATGTTTTGTCTTGGCTTTAATAAATTTTGTATAATCCTCTTCCCATAAGTTTTGAGGTTGATGGACCCCTAAAAAAATAAGGTTTAAAGGCATTTGCTCCCAACCTAATTCGTTGGCATACTTCATTACACCTAATGCAAAACCTGCGCCCGGTGCATTCCCCTGGCTATGCATTACAATAGTTAAGGGTTTGTATGCCGGGGAATAACTCTTTATATAGGGTACTTTTTCTTTAGTATCATCTACTTCTTCTTTTGGAATGATGCCCCATTGATACTTTGCCCAATGATATCCCTGTGCCAAGCCATGATCCATACGATGAGCTCCATTTGACGCCAAACCGTGAGAACCATTTAAAAAATGTTGATTGCTGCCGGCATTAAAATGGTCGGCATATGTTGACGACCCCTTTCCTAAAGTACCTACTTCATTCCAATAACCATGGAATGTGTCTACCCTTTCTTGTAAAGTCATTTCAGGTACATCTTTTAAATCAATAGGTTTTATTACTTTTACAGTAACAGGTATTGATGGTAATCTGGGTATTGGAGGCATCATGAATATAGGATACCTAAATTTTATCTTTAATTTTTTAGCATCAGCTTCTATCTTTTTTTCTGCATCCGTCAACGCTTTATTTTCTTGAACCTGACTGGCTAATAAAATATCTTGTCCGTTTATTTTATCATTTTCGTCGGCATTCCAACCTCTTCTCAAATCTGAGCTTGGCTCATCAGGGTTGATATCTTTAACCGCATTTAGAGCTCCTCCTAATGATGAACTCAAATATCCATTAGCAAATACAATTTCACCTTGCAGTTTTGCATAATTTTTATCCAATTCAGGGGTTTCTGTACCCGTTCCTACCAATTGCTGACCCACATCTTTTACAGTAATTTCTCCACCTTTAGTACACAGGATTTTGGAATTGCTCATGACAAAGGTTTTGGTACCCATCTTTGACTTTTTGCTGGTCAATTGCCATTCCTGTAATGTTGGTGCACAGGGTGGATTTGGAGATGAACATTTACAAGAACCAAAAAACGGTGGCTTAAAAGTTTTATCTTCACTAGTGGCTTTCAATTTTTTCTTTATACTAAGCTTTTGCTGAGAAGTAACCACCATTTCTCCGGGAGCTGTACCCAAGGTACACTGCAATTGCCCGCCTTCCACTAAATAATTTCTTCTTGCCATGAAGTTCTTTTTCTTGGATTCCTGCCTTCGCAGGAATGACACTATTTTTAATATACTATTTATTAAATGCTTTACTAAATTAGTTATAGAACCTAAAATTAATCGCCATAATCTACATCCTCAGCGCTTTGAATGGTTATTTTACCGGCACCATCTATCAGCATTTTTCCTTCATTGGTTTGCATTAGCAACTCTCCTGAAACTTGTTCCAATTTTTTTGAAATGCTAATTTCTTTATTTTCAAAAATTCTTTCTGAACTATTTTTACTGTCTATTTTATGAGATTCCTTAATAGACTCTGTTTTATTCTTACCGATATTCAATTCCATATCTTCCTGTACATTGAATCTTACATTGTTGGCATTGAACTCCATATCGCCTTGAGCAGTGAATACCATTTTACCATCAGCCGTATTAATATGCATACTATTCCCGTTTTTATCGGTAATCAATATGCTTTCCGAACCATCAGAATCATTCAACTCAATAATATGTCCACTCCTGGTCTTGATCGCTTTGATAGTATTATCTTTATCTGCAAATGGACTCTTGGCCGAAGTATTAAAACCTGCACTCAGTATAAAAGGT
>Ga0209633_10000139_pt1 | contig 85329 bp, 80 predicted proteins | sample Cruoilmetagenom1_FD_187290 | JGI IMG/M metagenome (GOLD analysis project Ga0209633, IMG submission 187290) | Oil polluted marine microbial communities from Coal Oil Point, Santa Barbara, California, USA - Sample 1 (SPAdes) (version 2) | ecosystem: Environmental > Aquatic > Marine > Oil seeps ... | reverse complement strand
TTGCGGTTCGCGCGGAAAATTGATGGGTTTGTATCGATTTTAGCCTGATACAATTATGCCTGCTCCAAGCTTGCTCGACGTTCCTTAAAAATGATCAATGGCTTCCTCCGGTCAGCTCGGAATAGAGCCATGGAATAACTGGAACTATAAAAAAAAGCTTTATATATGTAAAAATAATCTAAAAATTTTATTTATAATTCTATAATTTTATTTATAATTCTATAAAATAGGAACTGAGGTCAATTAAGCATTCAATTTATGAGGTTTATTCAATGACTTGGGATATTAATCTGGCTATCGCCGGTGGTTTGCTGATCGGGGCATCCGCCGTATTTTTGCTGTGGTTCAATGGGCGCATTGCCGGTGTCTGCGGTATTACCAATGGCATCATGGATAAGGAAGTCAAGGATAAAGGCTGGCGTATTTTTTTCCTGTTCGGTCTGCTGATGGGGCCGGTGATTTATCTTGCGCTCAGTTCTAAGCCCATGCCCGCCTTGCCGGATACTTCACTATGGCTGGTTGGCGCATCTGGTTTCATGGTAGGCGCGGGCACGCGGCTTGCCAATGGATGTACCAGCGGTCATGGTGTCTGTGGCCTCAGTCGTTTTTCTATCCGTTCCCTGGTGTCGGTGGTGATATTCATGCTCACCGGCGGAATCAGTGTTTTTATAGTGCGGCATGGTTTTGGGGGTTAAACATGGCAAAGAATATGATTGCGTTGCTCAGTGGTGCGCTGTTCGGTTTGGGATTGACTGTGGCGGGGATGACTGATCCGGTTAAAGTTCAAAATTTTCTCGATATCCTGGGAAACTGGGATCCGGCGCTGATGTTTGTTTTGGGCAGTGCGGTTGTCGCCACGACCCTGGGCTACCGCTGGATACTCGGCAAAGAAGCTCCGTTGCTTGATGATCAGTTTTTTATGCCGATCCAGCGCGTGGTCGATTGGCGTCTTATTTCAGGTTCCGCCATATTCGGCATCGGCTGGGGTTTGTATGGTTTCTGTCCGGGGCCGGCGCTGGCCAATCTCTCTCTGGGCAGATATGATGCTTTTGTGTTTTGTGCTCTTATGATGTCAGGTTCCATGCTGGCGCGGCAATTCGATCTTCGCTTCAGCCTGTACATGCGAAGCCGTGAATTGAGGATTCGGGTGCAGACTTCCGCTCATTGATGGCTGTATGCTGATGTGCGTAGGAACTTAGGGGTGAAGATGGGGTTGATTGCTCCACCCCGAAACTGGTTCGTTTTCCAGAGCTGACAGACTAAAGTGCGGTATTTATCATCATATTCCCGGAAATGGGCGCTGTCTGTCTTTTGGGATGGTTTTGAATCAGTCTGGCTGGTGTTTGTGCTCGAACCGGCATTCCATGGCGCGTGCATGGGCTTCAAACCCTTCACTGCGCGCAAGAACGCTGCCGATGACACTCAATGCCTGCGCCGCCTGTTGGGAGCATTCGATAAAGCTGATGCGCTTCTGGAAATCCGCTGTATTGAGCGGTGAGGCAAAACGCGCGGCTCCGGCGGTGGGTAATACATGATTTGTGCCGGCGCAATAATCGCCAAAAGCCTGAACGCTATAGCCACCGATAAAGATCGCTCCGGCATGTTGCACCTTCTGCGCCCATGTGCTGGCATGGGTACTCATCACCACCAGATGTTCTGGTGCAATCATATCTACCATATGGGCGCCTTCATCTTCATCCCTGACCTTGATCAGTGCTCCACGATCGCGTAAAGACTGCTCGATGATGTCGGCTCTGGGCTGTCGGGGGAATTCATTTTTGATATGATGCTCGACCTGATCAATCAAGGTTTGATCGCTGCTAATCAAAATGGCTTGTGCCCACGGGTCGTGTTCGGCCTGCGCGATTAAATCCGCCGCGATCCAGATTGGGTTAGCGCTGGCATCTGCCAGAACCACAACTTCAGAGGGGCCAGCAAGCATGTCGATGCCGACCTGCCCATAGAGTTGCTTTTTGGCTCCCTGGACATAACGATTGCCAGGCCCTACGATTTTGTCAACCCGGGGTACGCTGTGTGTTCCAAATGCCATGGCGGCGATAGCCTGGGCGCCGCCAAGCAGGAAAATACGATCCACATCCGCGAGTTCAGCTGCGGTAATCACCGCCGGGTTGATGGTTCCGTGAGGTGCGGGTACACACATGATCAACTCCCGTACGCCCGCTACTCTGGCAGGTAGCGCATTCATCAGAACCGATGAAGGATAGGCGGCCAGTCCGCCAGGCACATAAAGCCCGACTTTCTCCAGGGCTTCTATGCGTTCGCCAAAGCGCATGCCATCTGCATCGGTTTCACTCCATCCCCTGAGACGCTGATGTTCGGCATAGCGTTTGATTCGAACTATGGCTTTTTCCAAAGCCTGGCGCACCTGAGGTTCGGTTGTGGCAGAAATATCCGCTCTACGCAGTGGCGTGAGTTCGAGCGCGGCCGCATCCTCGGGTTGCCAGTCATCGAGGCGTCGCGTCCAGTCGATCAGGGCATCGTCACCCCGGGAGTCTACCGAAGCAATGATGGGGTGAACCGCCGAAGCGATATCTTCACTGATGGTGATACCTTTCGCCAGGAGTTGATGGAGCGTATCCTGAAAATTTTCCGACTTACTGTCAAGTTTGCGCATCATGAACGGTTCGCGTCCGTTAAATGTTTTTCACGAGCATCTGCGTCCACCTGACCCCGTATAGCGTCGATCAGATTCTGTACTTGAGTGTGTCGGGTTTTCAAAGAAGCACGATTGACAATCAAACGGGAACTGATCGGAGCAATAGTTTCCCATTCTACCAGGCCATTTTCCCGCAGTGTGGTTCCGGTTTCCACCAGATCGACGATGCAGTCAGCCAGTCCGACCAGTGGTGCCAGTTCAAGGTTTCCGTGCAGGGTAATGATATCGGCATGACGGTGATGGCGTGAAAAATATCGCCTGGTACTGACCGGATATTTGGTGGCAACCCGATAGCGTGACTGATGGCGATTTGCATCCGCTTTTCCCGCCACGACCATGCGGCATACGCCCATGCCCAGATCCACTGGCATATATATGCCTTCGGCGCCATCTTCCCATAAGACATCTCTTCCAGCGATGCCGACATCGGCGGCGCCGAAACGAACGTAAACCGGGACATCGGTAGCGCGTACGATCAAGAGAACCGCTTCCGCGCCAGGAGCGCGGACAAGCAGACGACGGCTGTTTTTAAGGGGTTCTTCCGGGATGATGCCAATTTTTTCCAAGAGGCTTGATGCAGGATGCAGCATACGTCCTTTCGGCAGGGCAATGGTCAGGGGTCGGTAAGAAGTCCGGCTGACCGGGATGGTATCAGGAAAGTTTGACGATAGGCTCATAAGGGGTTGTCCCGTCCGATCTTCTGAAGATGCGAGCACCGAGTTGACCGAGTTTTTCTTCAATACATTCATATCCGCGGTCGATATGATGAACATCTTCGAGTACGGTTTCACCGCAGGCTGCCAGTGCGGCAAGTACCAGCCCTGCGGAAGCACGTAAATCAGTAGCCCGAACTGGAGCCGCCATCAGTTGTTCAACGCCATAAATCAAAGCTGTGGAGCCCTTGACTTGAATGTTGGCTCCCAATCGTTTCAGTTCGTGAACGTGCATAAAACGGTTTTCAAAAATAGATTCGGTGATCGTACTGCTACCCTCACCAATGCAGTTGAAAGCCATAAACTGGGCCTGCAGATCGGTGGGAAATCCCGGATAGGGCATGGTTAGCACATCCACCGAGCGTGGGCGTTGACCGTTGGTTTCGACCGTGATTGACTCATTGGCGCGAATAACGTGCATGTGTGCCTGTTCAAGTTTGACCAGCACCGATTCAAGCAACTCGGAATCAATGCCATGAACACGAACCCGTCCTCCGGTAATCGCTCCAGCTATAAGGTAGGTCGCTGCTTCGATGCGATCCGGCATCACCTGATATTCTACCCCGCCGAGGGATTTCTTGCCGCAGATGACGATGCGGCTTGATCCAGCGCCTTCCACTTCCGCGCCCATAGCATTGAGAAATTGCGCCAGATCGATAATTTCCGGTTCTTTGGCCGCATTTTCCAGGATTGTGGTCCCCCGCGCGAGACTCGCTGCCATCATCAGGTTTTCTGTACCAGTCACGGTGGGTTTGTCGAGCATGATGTGCGCGCCACGCAAACGACCCTGCACCCTTGCCATTATTTTTCCGCCCTGAAGCTCGATTTCGGCGCCCATGGCTCGCAAACCCTGCAGATGCAGATCTACCGGTCGTGAACCGATGGCGCACCCACCTGGAAGAGGTACCGATGCATTCCCAAAACGAGCCAGCATGGGTCCGAGCACCAGGATAGAGGCGCGCATCTGACGTGCCAGATCATAAGGTGCTTCAAAGCAGTTCATAGCGGAACTGTTTACTTCCAGCCACATATTTTCCTGCATAATGACATCAACATTTAACGCACGTAACAGAGCGATAATCGTAGTGATGTCATCGAGATGAGGGACATTGCCGATGCGTACACAGCCATCCGTCAGAAGTGAAGCGGACAGAATAGGTAATACTGCGTTTTTCGCCCCCGAGATATGCACGTCCCCACGCAGGGGGATGCCGCCGGTAATTCGTAGTAGTTCCATTTAGGTACAGGAGCGGGTGTTTGCTGGAATCACTGCTCGTTTGGTGTCAATGTGCGCAAACTGAAGGCATGGATTTCATTTCCGAGTCTTTCTCCAAGGATCGCGTAAATGCTTTGGTGCCTTGCGACTCGACTTTTTCCTTCAAAAATTTCGCTTACCACCATAGCATCGAAATGTACATTATCTTCACTCTGTACATTTACCAGTGCATCCGGAACACCTTCCTGTATCAGTTGACGTAATTCATCTGCGGTCACGGTTGCTGACCTCCTGCAAGTCCACGATGATTTAATTCCAATTATCATTAGATGCGCTATCGTAACATAAAAAGTTTATTGATTCAGGTTGCGGCGCTTGGTTCCCGGAACTGACCAGCCAGGACTGGTCAAGAAATGCCATACATGATTCTTCCGCGCTAGCCCTGGACGCTAATCCGGTGCTTGATTTGCCTGCGCCGGTTCTTGAGGCAAAGGCGGTGCGATCGGATGAGATTGAAATGTCAGGCGCAGCAAATCCTCGCCGAATTTCCCTTCGCACCAAATCGCCGGTTCCTGCCTTGTTCCCAGCCTTTGATCCAGAGTAAGCAGATCCTGTAAACGCGAAGCTCTATGTTGATGCACCACTTCGATGATGATGCACCCTTTGCTATCGGCGCTGACGATTCTGCTTTTCTCGATAATATCGATGTGGTGAATGTAAGAGAGAAGCCAGCCCAGGTTTTCAATGTCATCGATGCCTGTAATGGATAATAACGTTGTATCAGGTTCAGCTCCGACTATACTCTGATTTCCGAAAATTCCGGTTTGGGCATCGATCAAACCAATCATTCCGTTGCGCAAAGTCTGAGCCAATGCTCCTGGACCAGAGCCCCACGAGTCCATTTTATGGTTGGCATGAAAGAGAGACCAGTCTGAAAGCCATTGTTCATTCGATAGCCATAAACGCAGCACCACGACTTCCTGCGCGCCGTAAACCATGGCGGCATAGTTTATGGCTTCCATATCCAGTTGCCAGATTTCTTTGAGTTTCGGGGAAAAAATAGTTTCCGGCCATAACAGATGCAACTTTAATTCATTGGCGAGAGTGCGAAAAGTTCTGATAAATTCCGGATTCGAAGCAATCGATTCCGGATCAATCAGGATACGATCGCCATACTGGTCGATCATGGCCCAGATCAGCGTTTTCGGACGCATGGCGCCGAGTATGGGAAGATGATTTTCGCGCGCGATAAGGCGTATGGTTTCAGGCGAATAATCAATGCGCATAATCCTTGTGCCAATGGCGCTCCAGCCCAGACCAACATGGGACATCCATGATCGGGAAACTTCCGCTTGCTGTTGCGCCCATTGATCACCGGAACTTCCGCTGACGCGCACTATCATTATATTCAGAGCATCGTGTATGGCCTGCTGTTGTGCTTCGATGGAAGGTGAAGAAGCTACCGGTATTTCCACTGTATAAAAGTCGGCGGACGAAAAACCCCATTCCACCGCCGCTTTACAGCTATCTTGATAGACAAGAACGGTGCAGGCAATCAACAGCGTCCATATGGGGAGTAACCAAGCGCTTGAACGGGGATCAAGATAACTCGGATGTGGGAGCAACGCATCAGCCATTTGGAATGAACACCCTCGTGGAGCAAAAAAATCGATTGGTTGCGCTTTAATAATTCGTAAAGAACCACTGATTAATTCTGGGCGAAGGCGATGTGGTTCCTACTGTTCAGATTCGAGGCGCTTATCGACCGTAATAAGCCGGCTATTGCGGTCGATTTATAATGATGAAACCGGGTATAAGGGACGCAAGAACCGAGTTCATGAATGGATTAGAGGCTCCCGAAAATCCGAACTGCATTATCGCCATAATACTGGCACTATGGCAAGTGTCGATCACTTTCCAGCCAATAGAATCAACCGATCAGCGTCAAGATCATATTCCCTGCCTTCAAGGTCACCGAAAATCTGAACCGAAGAAAATCCGGCGGCAAACAGCCGATCCTGTAATTCAACGGCGCTGTAGATGTTGAGTGAGAAACTGGCGCGATGAATGCGATTGCCTGAAACCAGCGTCCACCGACTGTTCATGCGCGACATATAATCGAGAAGTTCGTGCTGCTCAATGAGCACATCGGAATGATCGAGTTCGCGGGCTGAAATCGGCTCGAAGTTGTGGACGATATATTCCTTGCCAACGACATCAAGCAAAAATCGGCCACCTTCGCGCAAAGATGCACATACATTTTCCAGAACACGCTGATCATCTGCGCCATGTTCGAAACAGCCGAATGAAGTCCACAGGCACAGAATCAGGTCAAACTCGGCATTGCGTTTGAAATCTCGCATGTCAGCCTGAAAAAGTTCAACCCTGGGAGGGATTGAGAATTGGTTCAACTCTGCTTGCAACAACCCAAGAAGATAGGCGCTGGCATCGACCCCGGTGACCGAAAAACCCTGTTTTGCCAGCGGTAATACGTGGCGCCCAGGGCCACAGGCGAGATCAAGCACCATTTCGGGTTGAACACCGATCAAGGTTAGAATCTGTTCGATTTGCGTTTCAGCCTGCTCAAAATGCGAATTTGGGAACAGCACCGGATAAAAATCACGCCAGAAGTGCTCATCGAGAAACCATGGATTATTGATAGGATGAAACCTCGTGAATTTTGAACAATTTCGCTCATTATAACTTGGCCCTGCTATGGCTGCGAATTTTCATAAGGGTTCGCGTGCATGGGTTGGCGTTTGTGCTCGGAAAGCAGATCGTGGGTTTGTGATGGGCCGAGATAACGTTCAAAAATATCACGCAATTGGCCCGTATACGTTAATTGATGTAACCATAAATCGATGTATTCCTTGAACACGATATCCTGAGGCAACAGGAAGCCTTTTTTCGCCCTGTTCAACAGAACATCCGGCATGGTAGCGCACAGCTCCGGGTGCGCTTTTTGCTGAATCCACACCTCAATCCGATCGGTGAACATGACGTCCGCCTTTTTATCAATGATTTGGCGGAATATCTTGTTATTATCCGGGTAGAGAACAATCTGCGCTTTTTCGATGTGCTGGCGCGCCCATCTTTCATTGGATCCTCCCGGATTGACAATGATCCTGATATTTGGCTGGTCGGTTTTTTCGAGGCTGTTCAACTGCGATGCGTCAGAGCAGCGAGCGATGGCGGTTTTACCACCCTGGTGATAAGGCGTAGAGAAAAATGCCAGCCGTTGCCGCTCCAGCGTTCGGGTGATTCCACTCATTGCCATGTCAAAACGATCCTGCGCCAGATCCGGCAACAGCGTTGGCCAAGTGGTTTTTTCCCATACAAGCCGCACTTCGAGACTCCTGGCAAGTTCTGTGGCAAGCGCTATATCAATACCATCCAGCTGCCCTGTAACCGAATTGATATAACTGAATGGCTGGTAATCACCTGTGGTGCCGATGCGAAGCACGCCATCATGTAGAATCTGCTTGAGCCTTTGACCGGTGAATACAGGCTGTTTGTGTATTTTAATGATGGAGAACAAAATTCTGTGTTTCATCGCATCGGTCAGAAAAGGGTTGTCGATCAGATGTTCGATACGCTTGAGGTTGGATTCAAAGCTCCGATCACTTTCCAGTTCCGGCCACGCCCGGGAAATTTGTTGCAAAATCTTTTCGCCACCAAGGTTTAGAGATGGCCTGATTTCATCGTGGAGACTCGCGATATCTGTCTGATCCGGAAAAGGCTCCTCGCCACTTTGCCATGTATCAATCCAGCCCTGTTGCACGATCTTGGCTAATTCTATCTGCAGCCGAAAAAAAGCTTCAACCGAATCCGGCTGCAATGAAAGTCGGCGTGCGCAATCCCGCGCCTGGCGTATCACTTCATTCTCCCGCTGCGGATTGTCGATGGCAATGTGATGGCTATACTTGTATGCGGCAACATCTTTCATCAGTGTGAGACGCTGGTTGATCAGGTAAAACAAGCGCTCCGATTCGTCGGCGTGGGATAGCAGCGGCGCGGCAAGAAGAAACAGAAGAATGAGCGTGAACTTGAATGACCATCGAGAGATTTCAGATTTCGGTACCCGCAACGGATTTTTCACGCCATAATCGTTTGTAGGGCCAGTGGATCTGTATGCGCACAGCTCCGAGGGGGCATGGACGCCAACTATCTTGCAATTTGTTATGTATGGAAGCATCGCCATCAGCTTTTTTATGAAGATAAATTGTAGGGGACTGTACTTTTTACCATTGCACAAATCATGGCAAGCTCAAGGCGCAAGCCAGGCGTTATAACCTTTCATAGCCTGGTGAAATGATGCATTTTGATACCAAACGCCTCCCCCTACTCGAAGGAGCTTGCCTGACACAACGTAGAGAATACCTTTATTGTTGCGATGGATGATTTCTCACGGGAACTGTATGCCGCTATTTTACCCGACAGAACCCAGGACAGTTCATCCACGTTTCTAAAGCAAGTGATTGATGAGAGCCCTTATGAGCTTGATTGCACCTATTCAGATAATGGTAAAGAATATCGGGGTACTGAACAGCCGCGAGTTTGCTAAAACCATGTAAAGAGCATGGCATTGGACAAAAGTTCACCCGTGTTAATCGCCCCCAAACCAATGGTAAGGCTGAACGGGTTATCCGCGCCCTTATGGAAATGTGGCATGAAAAAGAGATGTAAGCCAGCCGCACGCATCGCAAGACTTCCTTGTACCGCTTTATCAATTTCTATAACTCCGTTAAACCGCGCAAAGGACTTAATAATATGACCCCTCATGCTTTGCTGCTAAACTATTTCTACCCCGTAAAAGTGTAAACAATGCGGGGAAATCTTACAGGTAATGTTGTAAACAGTTATTTTTCTGTAGCGAAGGTATGGGCCGAGTTCCACTTTCCGATCATGCCCAGAATCCGTAGGTCCGCTCAATCAGCCAGAAGCTAGCTAACGTTCCAATGATATAGGCGGTCGGCAACGACAGCTTGTCGGATAAGTCCCAGGTTAGGCTTGTGACTCGTCTGTAGCCGCCAACCGGGCGTGTCGGCAGCAACTTCGCCGACACCCACACCAGCAGGAAGAAGGCAGCGATAAAAAGCAGCTGGTCGGCTTCAACGCCAAGGTTGAAGAAAGCCAGCGCCAGCGGGATCGCATGCTCCGGCAGACCGACTTCATGCAGTGCGCCGACAAAGCCGAGGCCGTGCAGCAATCCGAACACAAACGCGACCACCCAGGGCATGCGGGCAGCAAGCCCTGGGTGCCCCTGACGGGTGTGCAGTAGCTCGGCGGCCACGAACACGATGCTGAGGGCGATGGCGGCCTCTACCGGAGCCTGCGCTATCTGCACCCATCCTAAGGCCGCTGCGACCAGCGTCAGGCTGTGCGCCACCGTGAACGCGGTCACCGTTCCGATCAGGCGCGGCCAGTTTCTGACCAGAAACAACAATGCCAGCACGAACAACAGGTGGTCGATGCCGAGCAGGAAATAGGTCTTGATCACGTCCCGGGGACCGGCTGCTACAGAGACGGTGAATTCGGGGACCCTCGGCGTTAGGCGTACCGTCTTCGAGATGCCGTCGGTGCTTTCCACACGGGCCAGAACATCGGTGTGGCTGGCGGATAGTCCGTCGATGATAATACGGCTGCCGGCCAGGGTTTGCTCACAGCTGGTTCGCCAGCGTTCAATATAAGCGTTGCCCACGAAATGGGATTTCGGTGCACTAATGGTGCAATGCTCGGGCAGGCGGACGTACAGACTCAGCCGTCGATTGGCCTTGGCGGGAACCTTCCACAGCACGTCATAGTTCCCGGCGCCAAGCTCGCGTAATTCCAGGTAACCCGGCCTGACTTCGTGGGCGTGTGCCGTATCCAGTGCGAGCCAGCCGAGCAGCAGGAACACGCCTGACAGCTGCGGCACCTTCACGGCTGGTGGCCCGCCAGTTTTTCGTCGGTATCAGGCAGTCGGATCTCCACCGAGTAGCGCTCGCGCAGTGCCTGGTAGAAATGCTCGTTGGTCTGCTGACGGCGCTCGTTGGCCCACTCTCTCTCGACTTTCGCACGGGCCCCGGTCAGCGGAGGAAGATTCGCCGGGCTACGCTCGGTTGCCCGTACCAGGTGCAGGCCGAAGGCCGATGTATAGGGGCCGCTCCAGCGATACAATGGTGCGCCCGCAATCGGTTGTGCCAGATCGCTTCCCAGGGTGGCGGCGATATCACGTTCGCTTACATCGGAGAAAATCGGCGGCAGCAGTGTTGGATCGCCGAGCTCTTGCCAGGCGGCTTCCGGCTCCGCTTCCAGGCGTACGAGCAGGGCTGCCGCCCTGCGCTGCGCAGCATCCGGGCTTTGCTCGGTAGTAAGATAGATTTGCTGGAAGCTGAGGAGAGCCGGTCGCCGGAACTTATCCGGGTGGGCGTCCAGGCAGGTCTGAAGTTCCGCAACGGGGGGGATCTGCTGCTCAACCAGGTCCGCGTTGATGAACTCCATTTTCTGGCGCATGCGCCGGCGGATGACGAGATCGTTCTGGTCGAGTCCGAGTGCCAGCGCCTCGCGGTATAGGATCTCCTCCTTGACAAAGTCCTCGGCCAGCCTCGCCAGTTCCCGTTGGTCTGGCGGGCGCATCCAGGTGCGCTGAAACTGCTCGGCCAAGCGCATAAGCTCGTTTCATCGACAACGATGCGATTGTCACGCTCGGGGCTGTCGCCGCCGAGGTAGGTATAGAGCAGGAACAGAGCGGCGCCCAGCACCAGAAAATGGAGGAGGGGTTCGCGCAGGATCCGGGAAGAAAAATCGCTGGGTAGAATCATGTTTTCTATATTCGAAGTCGGGGAACCTGTCTGACCACAAAGGGCACAGGCTTTGTGGTCACTGAGCCCTTTGTGAATCTAAACAGAAAGAATGTGTTGTGCTACCCTTTCGGGCTGTACCAGATTGGTGAAGTGTAGGCGCGCTCCTGTATCGATACCGGCGCACCCTTGGGGATAGGGATATCGAAGCGGAAGGCATCATAGGTCGACCAGCGTGGTGTCGGGATCTCGATCACCCGGGCATAATAGAATGCCTTCTGCTCGGGGGCGAAGGCCGGGTCGGTCCACACCGTGCCGAGTTCCGATGAGCCGATCGTATTGGTGAAATTGGCCGTGTTGGCATCCACGGTATTGCCGACTGCTGGCAGCTTGCCATCCTTGCCCGGCTTGCGATCACCGGACCACGTGACGTCATAGATCTTCTCATGCGTTTTGCCATCGGCATCCAGCCAGCCCTTGACGATCTGGATGCGGTCGAGATTGGCACCGATCGGATCGCGCAGGGCGTAGACCATGAAGCTCGGTGCCTTGTTGCCGGCGCGCCTGGGCAGATCGGCACCCATGGGCACGCCCTTCATGTAGCCGGCAAAGGCCGGGCTGCGGCTGTTGATATCCTCCGGAGCATAGTCCCAGCCGCCGAAGAAACGCACGCTCATGCGGCTACCGGTGGTGGCGTAGACCTCCTTGCGCGACATGGCGTCAAAGATTGCCTCCCGGGTATTTTCGGTAGCCCACACGCCTGCCAAGCCGGATGCGGAAGTCTGCCAGCCTTCGATTTGTCCGAAGTCGCTCTTAATCATCGGGTGCTCCATGCGCGTCGGTCCTGGCTCGTAGCCGGTGTGCTTGCCGAAGAAGTTATCCTCCTGTGCGGTGGATAGCGAGGTATGGCTATCGGTCGCACCGATCATGCCAAATTTGTAGGGATTGGTGCCGAGTTTCTGCTCGATCACCATGCCACGCTTGAGGGCCTCGCGGGCGTACTCACTGGAGAGCATGGCGTCCGTTTTTTGCTCGGAAAGGTCTAGGTTGCCGACATCCCACCGCTCGAAGTCCGCGAACTCGTCATCCGGTGACAGGAATGGATGGGTCTCGCCGTCCCCCTTGATCTGAGTGGCCTCATACAGCGGTTCCCACAAGTTGCGTTGGGTCACATAGGCCTCGTCCAGCGCGGTGCCGTCGTACTGGGCCTCGAGCGGGAACATGATCCCGTTGGACAGGTTGCCATTGTGGGCGATCGCCAGCACGTTGCCTCCGGTCTTTTCCTCGTAGGTCGCCATCCATTTCCACAGGTCACGCGGGTTGGTGCTGCCCAGGGGCGGCGTGGTCGTATAGGCGACCAACTGCGAAGCCTTATCGGCATCATCCCGGTAGATGACGACACGGTGCAAGTTGGCGCCCTTGATCAGCGAGGTCCATTCGAAACCGATGAAGGCGGTGAAATTACCGGGGTCGTTGTATTTTTCTGCAGCCTTAATCGTTTCCTGCCAAACTGACTTAAACAGCGTAGAATCTGGCGCATAGGATAGCGCTTCCGGAAATTAACCCTGGGAGAATTTGCCGATGATCTCCAGCGCCACGTTGACGCCGTCGCCGGCCTGAATCCGTCTATACCAGTCCTTGCCCGTCGGATCAGCAAGTAGCTCCGGCTTCCCGGCCAGCAAGTCCGGGAAAAACCCCATGTTGTCGGAGTGGTCGGCGATCACCAGCCAGTCCAGCGGACGGGACAGTTTCGCCGGCGTGCCATTGGTTGAAACCACCTCCTCTCCCCGTGCAAACTGGTAGGCCGCGTCAAGACCGAGCCGGTTGCCGAACGCACCAGCATCCATCGACAACGCCGTGTGTAGATGGGAGTCGCCCCACATCGGCCGGTTCGGGAAGCCGCGCCCTGCATAAGGTGAATAGCTCTTGCCCTGACAGGCATTGGCTAGGACATCCTCCGGGTTGGCCGGCGGTGGCATCTGGGCCGACAGTGGTCCCGTGATGGCCGTCAGACTGACAGCGAGGACAATGGTTGCGAAACAGAGATTGGATTTGCTCATGACGGCTCCTCGATAAAATTGGTGGTGGCCAAGGAATCTCTGATCCAGTCATGAACCCGGTGCCTGCGGTGAGCGAAGTCGAATCCGCTTGCGTCCCTACTGGCCCAGCTTCATTGCAAGTAAATCGTTTAAGGCAACCCTGCTATTCCGTGTGATTTAACCCTGAACGTAATGTAGCAGAATTTACTTCGTCCAGACTTGATCAGAGGTTCCTTAACTGCACTTAATAATGCATCATGGATCGTTCTGGCGACCTCGTTCTCTCCAATGCCAGATGCGTGCGCTTGTTGGACAAAGTTTTGAAGGGGTGGCAACTACTATTTTCCGCTTTTCCTGTAATGCTTATAATACCAGAGCAGCCAGCATTTCCGGAGAGAGGTATTGTTTTGAATTTTGTTGTTCCAGTTGTTTGATCAATTGCACAATATGCTGATTGATCGGCGCAGAAAGACCAAGTTGTTGCGCCAGCATCAGGATTTCTCCATTGATCTGGTCAACTTCCGTCTCTCTATGGTGTTCAATATCATCCATCATGGAAGGATAAGTTCCAGAATAATCAAGCACCGAGCTTGCTATAAATGGCAATATCCTGGATCTGGTCATCATGAATTGATAGATGGAAACCGGAACCGGAATAGATAGAGGTAATTGGTATGGGACTTTCGCCTGATTGAGCACATGTCGAGATTCCATCAGCATCGCTGCTGCAATACGTCTCAGATGTGGATCGGTAAAGGCATCGATGAAAGTCCTGTGGGTCAATGCACAGATGGAATTGTTCAGGTTAATGAGCAGTTTCCCCCATTCTTTCGGCTCGCTCCCTTGATGGATCGGAACGCCGGCACGTTTGAAATTCTGTATGATATTAGGATCTGGCTGGTGTATCAACAATCCCGCTTTGGTAGTGATATTGACTTCCATCGGTGCAACGAGATGCGCATTGAACATAACAGTCATAGGGTTAATCGTGGCTTTTGGATAACGGGATAAAAATTTTTCCCGGATGCGTACGCCATTCATACACGGAATAAGCTGCAACGATGGGTCAATATATTCGGGTAACAGGTTGAAAATATCACCAAGCGTGCGATGTTTGACGGCAATATAGATATGGTCGATACCTGAGATATCGATCCTGGTCACCCGTTCAGGGGCAATGCAGCGGATTTGTTTGTGGGCGTAAGTCAGGTTCGCCGTCAGCCTTTTTTGATCAAAAGCATCCGATTGGTCGGCTCTGGTATAAAAAAGAACATCACCTCCGGCTTTGATTAGAAAAGCCGCGATAGCTGTACCAACCGCGCCAGCACCGATGACAAGATCCATGATTCTTCACGCTTTGCGTATTGCTATTATGCATTCTTCCATTGATTAAGAGTAGAAGACTTTGCCATATATGGAAAGAGGCGGTGGTTTTGCCTGGAAACTACGTCACCATGACCTGGGATGATTAAGGCGCGCAACATGAGAAACAGGGAGTGCCTTGTTTGTTTGGCGCAACAACCTCGCTGACGGCGCACATGGTCGGCACGCGGGACATGTGATGCCTCAACTCATGCTTAAATAGCGTTCGCCGGTATCATGCAACATGGTTACGACCTGATGTCCAGGCCCAAGGCGTTGTGCCACCCGCAGGGCGGCGGCGACACTTGCACCTGAAGAAATCCCGCACATCAGACCTTCCTCGCTGATTAGACGTTCCCGAGTATGTATGGCCTCTTGGCTACTGATTGTTTCAACACTATCCAGCAAATCCATGCGCATAATGGAGGGAATAAAACCGGCGCCAATGCCCTGAATCTTGTGTGGCCCTTTCTGCCCCCCGGAAAGAACTGGAGACTCTTCGGGTTCCACTGCGATCGACTGGAAATTTGGCTTGAGTGGCTTGATGTATTCGGCAACTCCGGTAATGGTGCCACCGGTTCCCACGCCACAAACAAAGGCATCAACTTTTCCGCCGGTGGCTTCCCAGATCTCCGGTCCGGTGGTGCGTCGATGAATATCCGGATTGGCGAGATTGTTGAATTGTTCCGGTTGAAAAGCGTTGGCGGTAGTTTCGACCAGTTCATTGGCTCGGGCGATAGCGCCGCCCATGCCTTCGCTTCCGGGTGTCAGTATGATTTCTGCCCCATACAATCGCAGCAGGTTGCGCCGCTCTACCGACATCGTTTCAGGCATGGCAAGCACGCAATGGTACTGGCGCCGCACCGCCAGCATCGCCAGCGCGATACCGGTATTGCCCGAAGTGGGTTCGATGATGGACCATCCTGGCTGGAGCAGCCCTTTTTTCTCGGCGTTTTCTATCATGGACAATGCGATCCTGTCTTTGACGGATCCCCCGGGATTGAAAGCTTCCATCTTCACCCACACTGTAGCGTGATGCGAACTTGTCAGTCGCTTCAGTGGAAGCATGGGTGTTTGACCGATCAGATCTTCCAGGATCTGGACTGCGGGCATGATTTTTCTCCTTTGCTACCAGATTGATTTGAATGCCGAACCATTGAGGAAATATTTATGATCATCATTAAACTCAAGTATACAAAAGATTTTTTAAGTTGGTGCCTGAAGCTAGAAGATTAAGGCATAAAGTTATATTTCCTGGATTATATTCAGGGAACCTGCAGGTTCCCTGGCAGGTTGTTGCTTTTCTACTGACTCGGCCATCTACGGTGTTAAAATCAAGCTCAAAGTGCTCATTGACAGGTGTAAACTCCGCTTTTCCGCTCGATTTTGCCTTGTAGCTGGTTCAACTCAGCGAATTTTAACAGCCTGCCAGTAGCAAAAACTGGCCAGAAAGTGTTTAACCTATTCAGCATATCGACCATGGCGGCGTTGTTGTCCCCGTCCTTGTCCCTGGCTTCCTCCTCTTTCAACGCATCGCTGAAAAGCGGGAAGATGATTTTCAGTTGATGCTCTTTGTAATTGCATAAGTACACGTTGAACATCTGGATAATCTACTGTTAATTTAAGTAACCGGTCATACATCTCTGCATTTTTATTTTCAGCGTCAACACCTACTCGACACGCTTCCAGTATAGATTGAGGCGCTTCAATACGTGAATTCCAATGATCTTCGGGTACAGCAACGCCATATTTATCAAATAGGGGTAACAAAGCTTCAATATGTCGGCTTTCGGCTTCCACGATATTAATGAATGGCCTTATCTCTCCAAACTTACTAATTATCTGTCGGTATGTTGCACGTGCCTTATACTCATCGTTGATAGCTTCTAAAAGAACAGCGCTTAAGGTTTCTGACATGGTTTCTCCTACGGAAAAGATATTAATATTTTCACGCCTGTCGTCGCAAATCACCGGGGTAAGTTCACGTCCGGGAGAATTTGCCTTGTTAGGCCATACTTAATATGTGGTGTATTTCTGGCTGCATTCTTTGGACACATTCTTTGCCCTCATTTATAGTTTCATTTGCTCGATAAAATTCCAATAATCCAATATGAGATAGTTTTGGAGAAAGCAATATATCTGGAGGATCCCCAGCCATGCGACTCCTTGTAATTCTATCCTGAGTAATATTGACTGAGCCAGCGATAGCTTCAAACAGGCTCGGCGGTTGATTTTCTACTTTTGCTGTTGAAAATACCGAAGCTGTATATTCTGTAACTAAATTGGTTATTTTTTTTACAATACCTGTATCTTGTTTTATTGGATTTTTTGGATGTTGGAAATGCTTACCAACAATATCGCCATTCAAATTAACTGCTATAACAATATCTGCGCCTAATGCACGACAAAGTGAAATGGGTACTGGATTGACTAATCCACCATCTACAAGCCATCTATTATTGTTTTTAATTGCCGGAAAGAGACCAGGCAAGGACATGGACGACCAAACTGCCTCTAAAACTGAGCCTTTCGTTAACCATATCTCTCTGCCAGTTTCTAAATCTGTTGCTACAGTGGCGTATTGTTTAGCAAGGTCTTCTATTGCCACATTATCACTAGCCACGTATTCATTTAAAAAATGGTGCAGTCTTTCCGTGTTAACAAAACCATTCAGTGATGTATTAATTTCAAAAAATCTAGCTGTTTCAAACTTGGTGAGTGAACACACCCATCCCTCCAGATTTTCAAGATTATTTGACACATAAGATGCGCCAACTAATGCGCCTATGGAAGTGCCACAAACAATATCTGGCACAATTCCCTGATCCGCCAGTGCGTTAATAACTCCTATATGTGACCATCCGCGAGAAGCGCCGCTTCCAAGGGCTAAACCAATATTCATTTTGATTTCACTCTAAAGCCCCTTTATTTTGAAAGGCCTAATGCTCCACATCAGCGGCGGCAAAGAAAGCAGAGCGCCGAGGAACGATGAGCGGGAGTTATAACTAAATCTGGTGTGAGTTATCGTTATTTCTGGTGTATAGGGGAAAGATGTAAAGGTAGCATATTCTGTTGATTGATTTCGCCAGATCACAATCAACAAGTAGAAATATGCCATGAGCAATTGTACCCTGATAGAGCAGTCACAACCAGAGAATAACGAGATCGATCCACTTACCGATTTTCTGAGATCCGGGGCGCGTCAATTAATCGCGCAGCGTAGAAGCGTTACTACCCTGGTTGTACTTGAGGAGCATCTCTAGCGGTGACTTTCAAGAATCGCCAAGGAACCTCTTGTATCTTCCACAGCGGCATTGTGTTTAGCTAACCACTGTCGCGCAGTTGATCAGGCTGAGCAAATTAACTCGGACAATTTAAAGCGACGTTCCTCGTCGCTTTGCTCGGTTTATAGGAGAAAATTGAAAAATGCCATGCCTGATGGAGAGAACGGAAACTTCTATTATTTAGCAGGTTGCACCAACATTTCTCAAGAGGTTGCGTTTTTAATACCGTATATTGTAGACAGACTTGAAACTTTAATAGCTCTGTACAACAATATTATACTGAGGAAGTGATTATTTTTACTTTATGTATTATCTGCACTTGAAACGAATGAATGGCCCACAAGCTGTCTGACATAATGATCGACCCAGAAACAATGATAAACCAGGAAATCCAGCTCCAACCTACGGAACTCGTTCGGGTTCTGTTGCGCGATGCGTTCCCATGTAACAGACAGGAATTGAGCGTCCTGTTGGCGGGTTGCGATATGGATGAACACTTGAAGTTACACTGTCTTGAACTTGCCAGTATGATCGAGGATCTGTGCATTGGCCCAACCGCGGTTATGGTGGCCGGGCTGTATCCTCTGGTTGAAGCGGGAAAAATTTCCCTGGATGATGTCAATGATGGATCTGCATCAGCATCGGTCGGACGTTTGCTGCAAGGATTGATCGAACTGAAGGGCCTGCATCAATTGCTGATGCATGAAAACAGCATGCGTCCTGCCAAACAAAAAGTGCATATTCGCCATATGCTGCTGGCTATGGTGGAAGATCCGCGTATCGTAGTTATCAAGCTGGCGGATCATCTGCGCGCTTTACGCAGCGCCCGGGAAGAACCACCTGAATTTTCACAGGAATTGGCGGTGCAGACCATTGATCTCTATGCTCCGCTGGCCAATCGTTTGGGCATATGGCAACTGAAATGGGAAATGGAAGATTGGGCCCTGCGCTATCTGGAACCGGATGCTTATCGCGGAATAGCGGCCTGGCTGGACGAACGCCGCTCTGATCGGGAAGGTTATATTCACCGCGCCATGGATATGCTGGAACAAAAATTGGAGCAATACGGCATTACGGCGCAGATTACCGGGCGACCCAAGCACCTCTACAGTATCTGGCGCAAGATGCAGAAAAAACAACTGGGTTTCGATGAACTTTATGATGTGCGCGGTTTGCGGATCCTGGTGGAAAGGGAGCCCACGTGTTATGAATGTCTTGGGGTAGTGCACAGTTTATGGCAGCCTATTCCCGGCCAATTTGACGATTATATCGCTTCTCCTAAGGAGAACCATTATCAATCGTTGCATACTGCGGTGGTCGGTCCGGAAGGAAAACCACTGGAACTTCAGATTCGCACGCATACCATGCACAAACATGCCGAACTTGGAGTAGCTGCTCACTGGCGTTATAAAGATGATAGCCCGGGCAAGGTCGATGAATCCGAGAACAGGATCACCTGGCTGCGGCGTTTACTCGAAGTTGCTGATAACGAAGATGAAGCTGCGTTGTTCGAACGGTTTCGCTCGGAGATTGTTGAAGATAGAATCTATGTGATTACTCCAAGAGGTGATGTCATTGATTTGCCTTTCCAGGCGACCGGTCTCGATTTCGCCTACGCGGTTCATACTGAAATCGGGCATCGTTGCCGGGGTATCAAGGTTAATGGACGCATCGTGTCATTGAATCATAAAGTAAAAAATGGCGATCGAGTCGAAGTGCTTACCAGTCGTGAGGCTAAGCCCAGTCGCGATTGGCTGGTCCCCCAGTTCGGGTATCTGACGACCAGCAGAGCCAGAACCAGTGTGCGGCAATGGTTCCGCAAACAACACTATCACAAGAATATGTCTTCTGGTCGTGACATGCTGGAACGTGAGTTGAAGCGGCTGGGTGTGGCCAATATTTCTTATGGGGAACTGGCTGATTCGTTCCAGTATGCGACTGTAGAAGATTTTCTCGCTGCGCTTGGCAGCGGTGATATCAATATCGCTCAGGTTAACCAGCATATTCAGCCTGAAATAGATGCGCCCACTACTTTTATCGTCCCCTCACAAGTACCCGAAAGAATCGGGACGGATGCCATCAGTGTTCATGGCGTCGGAAATCTGCTCAGCAAAATGGCGCATTGTTGTCATCCCGTACCACCTGATGAGATTCAGGGCTATATTACGGTTGATCAAGGCATATCCATTCATCGTCGCAAGTGCGCCAATCTGTTGTATTTAACCAGAAAGTCGCCCGAACGTAGCGTTCAGGTTGAATGGCGCGAAACCGAGTATCCCCAGATATTCCCAGTGACTGTTCACATCGAAGCCTATGATCGCGCGGGTCTGTTGCGCGATGTTAGCGGCGTGATGGCAGAGGAGAAAATCAATGTCATTGGGGTGAAAACACTGAGCGACCCTGCGACCCATAAGGCGGATATGAACTTGACCATTGAAGTATCCAACCTTTCGCAATTGAGCCAGGTATTGAATCGTATCAGCCGGTTGCCGAATGTATTTAAGAGCAGCCGGCATTAGGAAACCTCTGATTAATTCATAAACCAGCATTCGCTTCGGGTGTGCCAAGTCTATTATGAAGGAATTGCCGAGGCTTGGAAAATGGGACGTTTCAGATTGTATGGAATCAGACCTTGTCCATGGGAGAGTCGGCTGCGGCGCAGAGACGGCTGTGGTTTCATCGGCGGCAATACCATTAAGAATTTCCGGTTTCCGCGCGCTGCCTGTCAACCCGCTGAAGAAGAATTCCTTCCTGCAGAAAAATGCTCCGCATTACCCTCTTATTGGAATCTGCTTAGATTCGAAACGTCAGGTTGCAAAAAATATGAAAGCAGAATTTCAGATTACACCTGATGACTATGTGTCTGCTGGTCTATTGAACGGCGAGATGACTGGCAGGACAAAATATATCCATTATGTGTAAGATTTCCCCGCGTTGTTTACACTTTTGATAATAACTCCTTATGTTTGTAGTTTACGCCGGAAAACTCTATAGATGGCATGCAACCAGTTTAAGGGAAGCTCTGAACAAGTCTGGACGAAGATAGGTGCGATTCATTATGTTCAGATTCTCGGGTTAAATTGCGCGAGTTAGCAGAGCTATGGCGAAGATTGTCAACCATGAAGCTGGACATAAGGGACGCAAGCGGGTTCGACTTCGCTCACCGCAGGCACCGGGTTCATGACTTAATCCAGAGGTTCCTTAGGGGTAGATTTGTCAACTATACTTGATAAAATAACTTGTCAAACGCATTGCGACATAGAACTTCAGGAGCGAGAGCAATGACGATCGTGAATGGCATTGACAAGGATAAGGTTGCACAATTGGTTAAAAGTGTAGCGGAGCAGCCTCAACAAAGAACCATCACTTTTCAGGTGCGATCACACTGGGAGGGAGGGATGAGAGTCAAAACCCGGACCGAATCGATCACCCAGGGCGAGCAAAAAATGGAACGCTCATTTGCCATTGTCTCCGATGAGCCGGAAAATCTCGGAGGTCAGGATAGCGCACCCAATCCTCAGGAACTCCTGATGGCTGCCCTCAATGCCTGCCTTGGCGTAGGCTATGCCGTAGGCGCCGCCATGCAGGGAATCGAATTAACCCGACTGGAAATCGAAACCGAAGGAACCCTGGATCTGCGCGGTTTTTTGGGGCTGGATGATCAGGTTTCCCCCGGGTATGAAAATATCCGTTATCATGTCTATATGGCAGGTAATGGAACTGAGGAACAGTTCGCGCAGATTCATGCTCATGTACAAAAAACATCGCCCAATTTTTACAATCTTTCCCGTCCCATTCCAATAGAAGGCAAACTGGTTGTCATCGCATAAACCATGCCTTCTAATGAAGCTGGACATAATGGACGCAAGCGGGTTCGACTTCGCTCGCCGCAAGAACCGGGTTCATGACTTGATCAGAGGTTCCCTAAGCCTGTAATTCACAAAAAGGAGCATTACGATGAAAAGAATTCAACAGTTACTACTGGTTGTGGTTTTAGGTTTTACATTTGTGACTGGAATGGCTTCTGCTGAAACGAAAGGTGTTTTTATTGACCTTTCAAGTCCAGATATTTTCAAAATTCACCGGGCTTTTGCGGTGGGTACTATGCTTAGAAAGATGGAAAAAGTGCCGGTTACCGTCTTTATCAGTCTTGCGGTAACCCCTTATACTAAAAAAGATTATCCTGTTGCAGAAATGCTGTCACTGCGAGGTCAGAATGTTCATCAACACATGGAAGACTTCATGAATGCAGGTGGAGAAATTATGGTTTGCGCAATGTGCCTGGGTGGACATGGGATGACAAAGGCTGATTTGTTACCAGGCATTACAGTGGGGATGCCTGGTAAATTGATTGTAGCTGATGATATTAAGCTATTGAGCTACTAATTTTGTAAAAACCTGGTTGAGGGCGTCTCAAAAAATATTTTTAGATATGCCCTTTATTCAGTTTCAAAAAAATTTAACTTGACCCGGTGCGCGGCAAGCCCTGCCGTTCAGGGCATTCATCTGGTTCCATGTCGTTGATTTTGGATTCGGGAGAGGCTTTTGTGGGCGATACCGCCATGAACAGGATGCCACTTCGTAATGGACCTGGATTACCAATCTTCGCCGAAGATTTGGATGAAGTTAAAAGAAGTTGGAGATATATCCTTGAATGTGGTGCAACAGTCATCTACCCATACCATGGGGAGCGCTTTTCTTCCAACGTATTTAAAGCTGAACTGGTCGCCCATTAACACAAGCTTGGGTTCAAATTTGAAGTATATCATCCACCGCGGTAGAAGATAAAGGCTCAATCGTTGAACGTGTCGCCAGGTTTACCCTTTCGATACAAGTCGGATGTTTAAAACTCCTGATCAATTAATGGGAAAACTTAGGGCTGCTCTTGCAGCTTAAATCCTGATACACTTCGGACTTGAATCTGCGTAGCCTTTTCTCCTTGCCTGTAATGACGGTGACGCGGGTATGGTGACTCAATTAAGGGGACCTCTAATTAAATTACCATACCCATTCATCACCCTAAGCATGTCTTGTGTCACGCTGATTAGCGTTATGGTTCGGACTGGAACAATGGGAGAATAATTGAATGATCCAGAATATTTTATCCTGGCTTCCATTTGGCTCTGTGCCAGAGATTACCGCTAACGACCTGAACAAAAAGATGCAGGAAGCTGAAGTTCAAGTAGTGGATGTTCGATCAAGCGCAGAGTGGAAGTCATCGCACATCAGCGGCTCGATAAATTTACCCATTCATCGCTTCACGCAGGATAATATCCAGGCACTAAAGCTGAATAAAGAGAAAGAAATCGTGCTCATTTGTTTATCTGCCCACAGAAGTATACCGGCGGTACGTCGGCTAAAGAAACTGGGCTTTAATCAGGCAATGCAGCTGCAAGGCGGCATGCAAAAATGGTGGGGAGCGGGCAATCCAACAGAAAGCTGAGCAGCTTTTTATGTTGTATAATGCAGCCGCTTAATTATTGACGGATCACTTATAGCATAAGGGAAAACAAAGGATGAAAATAAGATTGCCTTTCAACCGACACGATCAGGAAGATGGGAACGGTTCGAACTCTGGAATTCGTGGTCGTGTCATTGGTTTTGTTTTAGTTCTTTTGGTTGGTTTTGTGTTGATTCTGGGGATTTACTGGTCTTTCGAACCCAAGCTTATTGCGATCCAGGAATTACCATCGCTGGAAGCACCCGCGGATGTCAAAGGGTATTATACGACCCAGATGTTGATCGAAGTGGTTGAAACCATGCTTTATAAAAGAGGTGGTTTCCTGAGGAATGACAGAACGCCCCCGGGTCTGTATCTGGATGATATTCCAAGCTGGGAGCACGGGGCATTAATGCAAGTGCGCGACCTGAGTCAAACGCTGCGCAATGATTTTAGCCGCGCGCGTTCTCAAAGCGTCATCCACCCTGCATTGCAGAAAGCCTACAATCATTTCAGCTATGATTCCGAGAGCTGGATTTTCCCGTCATCGGAAAGTGAATATAAAAAGGGCTTGGAACTCATCCGGAAATATCAGAAGGATCTGATTGAGGGTAAGGCGGAATTCGCTCCCCGGGCGGATAATTTGCGGGATTATCTCGACTTGGTGCAGAAGCAATTAGGCAGTATTTCCCAGAAACTCGCAGCCAATGTGGGTGATGTGCGCGTGTATGTAGCGCTGGTGGCGGATGCAAGTATCGAAAATACCGATGGCGCCCCGACAGAGGGAAATGCGGTCCTGCAAGAGCAGGTGGAACGCGTCCGGACCCCATGGCGTAAAATTGACAACGTGTTTTTCGAGGCCAGGGGTTCCACCTGGGCATTGGCGAATATTCTGCGCGCTGTAGAAAAGGACTTTGCCGATGTTCTGCAAGATAAGAATGCAACAAGCAATATGCGCCAGATCATTCGCGAACTCGAAGGGGCGCGCCGAACTTTTTGGAGTCCGGTGGTGCTGAATGGTAACGGTTTTGGTATCTTTGCCAACCATTCCGCTTTTTTGGGTTCTTATGTTGCCCGCGCCAATGTCGGTTTGATTGAATTAAGAAATATTCTTGATAGGGGATGATTCCAGCCTGGAGCCTTAGGAACCTCTGATCAAGTCATGAACCTGGCGCCTGCGGTGAGCGAAGTCGAACCCGCTTGCGTCCCTACTGGCTCGTCTTCACCGTTACTTATCGCCCGCAATAGCCCTGCTATTACGGGCGATAAGCGCCTTGAATCTGAACATAATGAACCACAATCTCCTTCGTCCAGACTTGATCAGAGGTTCCCTTATGTTTCATGGGCTTGGTTATGCTGGCGCATGAGACGATCCAGTGAATCCAGCACATCCTCGACGCTGATACTTTCCATGGCGAGCGGATGGCGAATGCGCTGACCCCATTTTACATCATGAACCGTACGACCCAGATGATGCTCCACATTGTACGGATAACGATTGATGCTCCAGCGCCGATCCAGATAGGGACCGGTGCGATCGGGATTAGATGTGGCGTAGAGTCCGATTACTGGGGTTCCTGCCGCAGTAGCCATATGAACCGGACCTGAATCCGGGCATATAACGACACTAGCGCGGGAAAGCAGAGCCAGCAGTTCTTTCAAATTAATGCGTCCGATCAGATTGATCGGGGGGGTAGATAATTCAGCCGATATGGCGTGCCCGTATTCATGTTCAAGCTTTCTGCCAGCACCGCTCAGAACAATCTGCATGCCCCATTGATGTTGAGCCGTGGCTGCAACCCTGGCATAATGTTGCGGTGCCCAGTTACGCCAATTGCGGAGTCGTTCGCTTGAACACGGGCTGATGACCATGACGGGAAGGTCATCGCGCAATTCACGATTTATTCTTGCCCTCGCATCGAGGGGGATGGGAATATCCCAGCGCAGGGGGGATGCCGGGGCATCAAGCGCATCGGCGAAACCCATCAGGGTATCGAGCACGTGAGCCTGAGTGGGTGATCCGATGTATTCATGAACAAACCGATGATGCTGATCCTTTGATGCGCTGAGTGGATAACCGATACGACGCTTGGCGTGAATACCAAGGCTGATGATGCTGGAACGCAGCGAAGTCTGCATCTGCAGAAGCACATCAAAGTGCGAACGGTTCAAACGGTGATACAGGGCGACCAAACCTTGCAATCCTGATGTCTTGTCATAGCCAATCCATGTTACATTTTCTATATCGCCGACAAGAGGCATAATCTGAGAACCGATGATCCAACTGATATCAGCGGAAGGGAAAGCATGCTGGATTCTGCGCAAAACAGGCACGGTGTGACATACATCCCCGATGGCGGATAAGCGTAAAATGCAGATGCGACCGGGAGATGCGCGGCCGCGTGTTAAACGTTGTGGTTCAGTCATCGTTCTGTATGATCCCGATCTGGTCGACGAAAGCTGGCTCCCGGAATGCTTTGATCCCGCCTGGTGGTCGCAACGTGGTTCGTTGCAGAGTCCTCTGGGGGGGCGGGGATCGGCATGGGAGATAGATTCGCCTGAACTATCATGGGTGTTGCGAGCATACTGCCGCGGCGGATTGATCCGGCATTTTTCTTATGACCATTATTTGTGGCTGGGTTTGCAGCAGACACGCAGCTGGCGTGAATGGTGGCTGTTGTACTGGTTGTTCAGGCAGCGATTGCCTGTGCCAAGACCCATTGCCGCCATGGTTGCCCGCCATGGATATTATTATACAGCAGCATTGATTACCCGGAAGATTGAAGCAGTAACTTTGGCCGAGGCGCTGGCGCAGGGTCCGCTGCCTGAACGAACATGGTTCGGTATTGGCGAGAATATCCGTCATTTCCATGGCATGGGAATTGATCATGCGGACCTGAATGCGCACAATATTCTGCTGGATAGCCGCCATGATAGTTATCTGCTGGATTTTGACAAAAGCCGGAGACGCAGGCCGAAGGATTTCTGGCGCAAGCGCAATTTGCGGCGTTTGAAACGCTCATTGCTCAAATTAAGGGAAAATCGCTCAATTGCTGTTGGGACACAAGATTGGCAAGCATTGCTGGAGGGCTATGGTTCAATAGCCTGTTCCAAGGAAAAGGAGTGACTGTTATCCATCAGGATTGGTATTTATCTATGGAACCTCTGATCAAGTCTGGACGAAGGAGATTGCGATTCATTATGTTCAGATTCAAGGCGCTTGTCGCCCGTAATAGCAGGGCTATTGCGAAGATAAGTAACGATGAAACCGGGCCAGTAGGGACGCAAGCGGGTTCGACTTCGCTCACCGCAGGCACCAGGTTCATGACTTGATCAGAGGTTTCCTATTGCGTGGAAGCGTGTTAACGGTTAGATTGAATCTTATTGTGGCGTGTTTGCCCTATAGCTCTTTGGGGTGCCATTAATCTAAAGGTTCCTTAAGCTGCTGATTATGCATAATTTGAGTTGGCTTCAGTCTGGTTGGGGTGGCTGGGCATCGTAATCGCGTTACTTTCGCAGGTGGTTTATTGATGTCTGATACCATGGTTCATTTGATCTCGCATCCGCTTGTGCAGCATAAGTTAACCATGTTGCGGCGCAGGGAAACGCACACCGCTGAATTCCGAATATTATTGCGCGAGCTGGGTTTTTTGATGACCTACGAAGTCACGCGCGAACTCCAGCTCACGGATGTTCAGATTCAAACACCTTTGAAAACCATGCAGGCTCCAGTGCTTGCGGGGAAAAAACTTTGTTTTACCGCTATTCTGCGTGCCGGCATGGGACTGCTCGATGGCATGCTTCAGCTACTTCCATCTGCCAGGGTGGGGCATATCGGGTTATACCGGGAACCGAAAACCCTTGAAGTGGTCGATTATTATTTCAAGGTACCCAACGATTTAAGCGAACGCTTTGTCATCGTGGTGGATCCAATGTTGGCAACTGGGCATTCAGGCGCAAGAGCCCTTTCACTTTTGAAAGAAGCCGGCGCCGATCAAATCAGTTTCTTGTGTCTGCTCGCCTGTCCCGAAGGACTGGAATATATACGCAAGGCGCATCCGGATGTGTTAATCTATACTGCATCTGTTGATGAAGGGCTTGATGATCATGCGTATATCATCCCCGGATTGGGTGATGCCGGAGACCGAATGTATGGAACTCAATAATCTATAAAATTATAAGTCTCATGTTTCATGGATAGCTCCTTTTTATGAGCTGGCGCGCCTTCTGGTTAGGGAACCGGATGCTTCGAATGGAATGCTGAGGCTGTTATGTGGCAACGTACAACAGGGGAATATTACGGGCATGATGCACCTTCTGGGAGTCGGCGTGGTGCTGGAGAGTTTATGGCTCGTCCTTTCAGGTCACTGGAATTTCCAGTTTATTTTTCTCGGCTTCGTTTCCATCGCTATGGTCATCGTGATTACCTGGCGCATGGATGTGGTTGAAGGCTGCAGTATCAGGGTGCCTCTGACTTTTTTAGCCCCCGCTTACTGGTTATGGCTGACCAAGGAAGTCATGCAATCCAACCTGTATGTGACACGCTTGATTATACACCCGAAAATGCATGCCAAACCACAAGTGCTCGTCATTGAACCGGGATTTGTTGATGTGGTGGGTCATACTATTCTGGCCAATTCGATTACTCTGACCCCGGGTACCTTGACCCTGTTCGTCGATGACCATGAGTTGATCGCACATGCCGTGGATGAAAAAACCAGTGCCGATTTTCTCTCTGGAGACATGCGCCACCGTGTAGCGCGTATGATCGGGCCGAAATGATGCTGACCTGGCTGATTGCAGTCATTTTATTGACGATGTTGTTGTGCCTGGTTAGAGCGTTGCTTGGGCCCACTACTTACGATCGTATCATTGCCATCAATATGTTTGGCACGGCAACTGTGCTCTTCATCACGGTTCATGGTTTCTGGAAGGGGCGGCCGGTATTTATCGATATCGCGCTGGTCTATGCCTTGATTAATTTTATTGCAACGATTTCCGTCCTGCGTTTTCTGGAACGGGAGGGTGTTGATGTGGTTGATGTTTTGAAAAAAGAGGTACACCGCATTGATTGAATGGCTGCCGTGGATCGGAGCACCTTTGCTGGTGGCGGGTGGTTTGTTCAGCCTTGTCAGTGGGTTGGGCGTTATCCGCTTTCCCACTTTTTTCACCCGGCTGCATGCCGCTGGTATACTCGATACTGCCGGAGCCGGACTCATCATGGTTGGGCTCATGTTCCAGGCGGATGATGTGCTGATCGCATTAAAATGCCTTCTGATCCTCGGATTTCTGGTTTTCACCAGTCCGACAGCCTGCCATGCTCTGGCGCGAGCTGCATTACACGATGGTTTGTTGCCCATTGCAGTCAGGAGGAGGAATCAATCGAAGCGATAGTGTTGGTGTCATTAATGACTTTTCTCGGGATCATAGCCCTTGCCATTGTCCGATTGCAGGATTTGTTCTCGGTAGTGATGTTATCGAGCCTTTACAGCCTGCTATCAGCCAGTATATTCGTGGCCCTGGATGCGGTTGATGTTGCCTTTACGGAAGCTGCAGTAGGTGCCGGAGTATCAACGGTTCTGTTGCTTTCTGTACTGTCACATACCGGGCGCTGGATACGTCCGCCCTATCGAGGCGCATGGTTGCCGCTTCTGGTCGTTATTCTGACGGGAGCGGCTCTTGCTTACGGTACATTGGATATGCCTCATATGGGGGATCCGATGGCACCGGCTCATAATGATGTCAGCCAACGTTATCTGGAGAAATCGAGCCAGGAAATCGGTATTCCCAACGTCGTCACTTCCATTCTTGCCAGTTATCGGGGCTATGATACGCTCGGTGAAACGACCGTTATCTTTACTGCGGCGGTCAGTGTCATGGTGTTGCTAGGTCGTCGGGGACGACGTCGGCGATCTCCGATCAGGAACAGAGGAGATGAAAGAACATGAGGCCAGATATGCGCGTGGTTCGCGTGGTTGCCAGGCTCCTTATTCCGCTCATCCTGGTGTTTGCTTTTTATGTCCAGTTTCATGGAGATTATGGTCCGGGTGGTGGATTTCAGGCCGGAGTAATTTTTGCCAGCGCTATCATTCTTTACGCTCTGGTGTACGATACACCTACAGCTGACAAGATCTTGCATCCCCGTTTCCTTCGCGTCATGATGAGCCTGGGATTACTTCTCTATATTCTGGTCGGTTTGGCATGTCTGTATCAAGGCGGCGCTTTCCTTGAATACGATGTGTTGACACGCGACGCTGTTCATGGACAGCATCGCGGTATTTTTTGGGTGGAACTGGGTGTTGGAACCACCGTGGCCGCCGTGATGATTTCAGTGGTCCTGACGTTTTTTGGTTATTCCGAGCATCATCATTAAAGCCGATACAGCATGTTCGAGACAATATTAGGTCTATACAGTTACTGGATCGTCATCGTCTTGATGATGGCCGGATTCTATATGGTCATCGCCAGCGACCATCTGGTTAAAAAACTGGTAGGTTTGTCGATTTTTCAAACATCGGTATTCCTTTTTTATATCAGTATCGCCAAGATTTTCGGCGGATCTGCCCCTATACTGGATCCAGCCATCACGCATTATTCTAACCCGCTGCCTCATGTACTTATTTTGACGGCTATTGTGGTCGGCGTAGCTACCACTTCAGTGGGCGCAGCGCTTATTGTGCGTATTCATGAAGCTTACGGTACGCTGGAAGAAACCGAAATTCATATCCAGGATGAACTGGAATGATCGATGGTGCTCATGCATCCGTTCTTCAGGTGGTGGTTTTACTCGTGGGCGCGCCATTGTGTTTTATTCTGGCCCGAGGAATATGGGCCTGGGGGATAGCCGCTTTATCCGCATCGGCAAGCTTTGTCATGGCCTGCGCCGTTTTTATTCAAGTGGCTACAGGAGGAGCCCTGACCTATCATCTGGGAGGGTGGGAGCCGCCTTGGGGGATCGAATACAAGATCGATTCTCTGGGCGCCTTAATGATACTTCTGGTTTCAGGCATCGGAACCCTGGTTATTCTGGGGTCGCGTGCCAGCGTGGAGCGCGAAATCGGCGCAAGCCGGATGGACCTTTTCTATACGGCTTTCCTGCTTTGCATGGCGGGCGCAGTGGGAATTATTGCCACCGGAGATGCGTTTAACCTGTTTGTATTTCTTGAAATCAATTCGCTGGCTTCTTATACGCTGATTGCCATGGGAATGGATCGGCGCAGCCTCACTTCGTCTTTCCAATATCTGATCATGGGCACGATTGGCGCAACCTTTATTGTGATTGGCATTGGGTTTCTTTACATGATGACCGGCACGCTCAATATGGAAGATATCTCCATCCGCTTGCATGAAGTGGAGAATCATCGAACCATTGAAGCCGCTTTCGCCTTTCTGATCGTTGGAATCAGTCTCAAACTGGCGCTTTTCCCCCTGCATTTGTGGTTACCCAATGCCTACACTTTTGCCCCGTCAGTGGTTTCCGTCTTTCTTGCCTCCACAGCCACCAAGGTGGCCGTTTATGTATTGATCCGCTTTATTTACAGCGTTTTTGGTTCCGATTATTCCCATAACCATATGCCTTTTAATACCATCCTTGCGTTCCTTTCCGTAATCGCTATTCTGATACCTTCGTTCAGCGCTCTTTATCAGACGCATGCGAAACGCCTGTTAGCTTACTCAAGCCTGGCGCAGATCGGTTATATTACCCTCGGGATTAGCCTGGCAACCATCCCGGGACTCAACGCCTCCCTTCTGCATATCTTCACCCATGCGATCACCAAAGGGGCGTTGTTCATGTCTCTGGCCTGTATCGCAACCGGTTTGGGTTCATGCAAACTCCACAACATGGCCGGGGTCAGTCGATTGATGCCATGGTCGAGCGCAGCTTTTCTCATTGCGGGACTAAGTCTCATCGGACTTCCCCTGACAAGCGGTTTTTTCAGCAAATGGTATCTGCTGCAGGCGATTTTAGAACAGGGTGAGTGGTGGCTTGCGCTTGTTGTAGTGTTGGGTTCCATGCTGGCGGCTTTTTACGTGTGGAAAGTGGTAGAAACCATGTATCTGAGGCCAGTGGCGGCTGAACGGGCGGAAGTGCGTGAGGCTCCGTGGCCGATGTTAATGACAACATGGATTCTGACACTGCTATCCGTCGCTTTTGGAGTTTTTGGGCAATCCCTGTTATTTCCATGGACGCAAAAGGCTGCGCTTATGCTGTTCGGTGCGGGGTAATGATGGATGGTCCTCTGGTTTTACTGGCCATTATTTTTTTTCCATTGCTGGGCTCGGTTGGTGGAATAGGTCTGCACCGATGGGGATTAGTGCGTGATGGCTGGACTCTGCTCTGTGCGATCGCCATGCATGGTTGCGCATGGTGGTTGATTTCTATGCCGGAAATACCTCCGTGGGTGCTTCTGGAACTGTTTGAAGATGTGCCGTTGACACTGCATCCTGATCCATTGGGCAGAATTTATGCGCTGCTTGCCAGCGGGTTATGGATTGCCAATGCGGTCTATGCTTTTGGATACATGAGAGCTAATCATGAGCCGAGACAGACAGCCTTCTATGCCTGGTTCGGTGTCGCCATGGCCGCGACCATGGGCCTGGCTTTTTCCGGCGATCTGTTGACCCTGTTGTTTTTTTATGAAGCTTTGACGCTTTCGACCTATCCTCTGGTTACCCATTCGCGGAATGTGGCCTCTATCCGGGGCGGGCGTGTCTATCTTCGTTATTTGTTGGGTTCTTCCCTGGTTTTTCTGGTTCTGGCGATCATCTGGACATGGGCTGTCTCAGGAACCCTGATATTTACCCGCGGGGGCGTGATTCCAGCCAATGTTCCCATGTGGACTTATCTGGTTCTGTCTATCCTATATGCCTATGGCGTGGGGAAAGCGGCATTGTTTCCGCTTCATGGATGGCTACCGGCGGCGATGGTGGCGCCAACCCCTGTAAGCGCGCTCCTGCATGCTGTCGCTGTGGTCAAAGCGGGTGTATTCACGCTGATCAAGGTATTCGTCTATGTGTTGGGGTTCGAAAACCTTAAACTATTGTCGCTGGATAACTTGTGGTTGGGACTGGCTGGTTTTACTATTATATTCGCCTCAATCAAAGCATTGCAGCAGGATCACCTGAAAAAAAGGCTCGCCTATTCCACCATATCCAATTTATCCTATATCATTCTTTCAGCTGCGCTGTTTACACCTCTGGGGATTATAGGCGCTACGTTGCATCTCGTCACACATGCCTTCGGCAAAATTACCCTGTTTTTCGTGGCCGGGGCCATTCATACCACAGCGCACATCGATCATATCAGCCAGATGCAGGGAATTGGTCGCCGCATGCCCTGGACGATGGGTTTCTTTTTCATTGGTGTTCTTTCCATGATCGGCCTACCCCCTACGGCGGGTTTTTTGAGTAAATGGTTTATTCTACGCGCAGGAATGGATGTTCATTCCTGGTGGTTGATTTTGGTGCTTGGTTTCAGCACTGTCATGAATGTTGCCTATTTTGCGCCCATTCTGGTCACGGCTTTTCTCGATCCCCTGCCTGCGGATAGCCATGCACGCGAAGCCCCGATCCTCATGCTCGCAGCGATGTTATTTACCGCTTTGATGACGCTTCTCCTGTTTTTCAGGCCTGATTTAATGTTGCTGGCAGTCAAGCCCTGGGAGGCGTTGCTGTGAGGCATAGACCAGCCAGACCATTCAGGTCGCTACCATCGGATCGGCGGTTCAGAATCCGGATGTGTTTCTTGTGCATGGCTGGCGCAATTATGGCTGGACCTGTGGCTATGATGGCGCATGGAGGCGTGGTTGAGGTGATGCTTCATCTGCGGCACTGGTTATGGGCAATTTTGGCAAATCTGGCGTTGTTGGCAGGATACGCCATATTCGATTTGACGATCGATCAGCCTGATGATACCAACCAATGAGCGCATGGGTTTTTCCTGTCGGTTGTCTGCCCATCGTCTGGGGACTGATCCTGCCTTTTGTGCCAGGGAGAATCCGCCCGTGGTGGGCATTATCGGCACCTCTCCTGGTTTTATTTTTTTGTTTTAACTGGGAGCCTGGGCTAACAGCGAAAATCGAGTTTGAGGCATTTGCCATCTATCCGCTGCATTTTGATGCTTGGGGGCGATGGTTCGCCATCGTTTTCGCCGGAGTGTTGTTCGCCGGAATGCTTTATGGCGCCTGGAAGAATAAAGTATCTGAAAACAGTTTTGTGCTGATTTACGCAGGCAGCGCCATCAATACGGTACTGGCCGGTGACTGGATCAGTTTGCTGGTGTTTTGGGAAATAATGGCGCTGTCTTCAGCGATTTTGATTATGTTGGGCAATCATCCAGATTCGAGAAACGCCGGCTTGCGTTATCTGATGATTCATTTGCTGGGCGGCTTCCTGCTGATGAGCGGGATTGCCGCACATATTCACCAGAATCAGGGAATGACCCTGATACAAGCGATTGATGCGGATTGCTGGTCGGATTATTTCATTCTGGCTGGATTGTTGATCAATGCCGGCGCACCGCCATTATCCGTCTGGATTGCAGACAGTTATCCCAAGGCATCACCCAATATCACTGTTTTTCTCTCAGCTTTCACCACCAAAACCGCCGTTTTAGTTTTGGCGCGCGTTTTTGCTGGAGAGTTCGCCCTGATTCCCATCGGGGCTTATATGATCATTTATGGCATAGTGTATGCCATGCGCGCCAATGAACTGCGTTTGCTTCTGGTTTATAGTATTGTTGGGCAGGTGGGTATCATGCTGATGGGGATCGGCGTGGGTACTCCGGAAGCCATGGCAGGCGTGGCGCTGCATGCGCTTTCCCATATTTCATACAAGGCACTGTTGCTGATGAGCGCAGCCACTGTGATCGCCACCACGGGTACAGAGCGGATGGATCAACTTGGCGGGCTGGGGAAAATCCTGCCGTGGTCCGCTGCGCTGGCGCTGTGTGGGAGTTTGACGCTATCCGGCATGCCAGGAACTGCAGGATTTGTGTCAAAATCATTGCTGATGGAAGCGGCAGTCAGCGAGCAGGCATGGATTGTGGAATTCATGCTGACGGTAGCGGGTTCGCTGTCGCTGCTTTATGTGGGCTTGCGCTATCCATGGTTTATCTTTTTTAAACCTGCGCAAGCTACTCGTCCGATCCGAAAAGCAATCAGTTCGCAACAGATGACGGCCATGTTGTTGCTGGCTATGGTATGTCTGGTTCTCGGTCTGTTCCCTGGAATTATAGAGCCATGGCTGCCCGCTGCTACGACATTGGGTCATGTCTATTCGTTGGAACATGTCGCAGATCAACTGGTTAACCTGCTCATCGGCGCCGCGGCATTTTTTATGACCTTACGCTGGCTCAAGCCACATTCTGGCAGCTGGTATGATATCGATTGGCTGTATCGCAGCGCTTGCGCCTGGTGCTGGCTCCATTTGAATCAATCGGGCGTGAAGTTGGATTACTGGGTTCAACACCTGAAGAAACAAAGAAATAACCTGATAAAAATTGAACCGCAGGGCATCGTATCACGCAACTGGCCCACCGGGAGCATGGTTTTGTGGGTGGCTATACTTCTACTCTGCTACCTGTTTTTCTCTTATTAGCTTTGAGAATTTGTCCGGGTTGTTGGCGCTGCTCCATGCTGAAAAGCCTTAGACCAAGGAACCTCTGATTAATTCTGGACGAGGTAAATTGTGGTGCCTTATGTTCAATTCAAGGCGCTTATCGACCGGTATAGCAAGCTTAGTGCGAAGATTTACAACCAGGAACCTGGCATAAGGGACGCAAGCGGGTTCGACTTCGCTCACCGCAGGCACCGAGCTCATGAATTGATAAGAAGCTCCCTAACATTCTGTTTTTCGGTAATAACTGCTGCATGGTATCCATGACATCTTTCTTCCGGGAAAGCTTTTAGTATAAAAAAGCAAGGAGTGATGAAAGCCATGAACCAGGCACACCGTACCTTGGCCAGATTTTATCTGGGGTGTCCGCCTACTCAAACATTATCAGGCGCTTGATATGCATAGCGTTTCCCACTTTGATTTTGACTGATCATAAAACCTTCATTATTTGCGAAAGCATATGACATATATTATCAAGAATAAAAATATGATACGTATGCACCTTCATGCATAGCGATTCATTTGTCATGTAATGGGAGTGCTGTGATGACAAAAAAAGCGTTTCGCATCCTTGCCGGTCTTTCTATTCTGTTTTTATCGACCTTTTCTGGTCCAATATTTTGTCATGACCAACAGATGTTGGTCATGACCTACAACATTCATCACGGGGAAGGCACTGATCACGTGATAGATTTGGAGCGTCTTGCCCGGATCATTAAAAAATACGATCCGGATCTTGTCGCCCTCCAGGAAGTGGACAAGGTAACCGAAAGATCATTGGGCGTGGATCAGCTTGCGGAACTGGGACGGATAACCCAAATGGAAACGAAGTTTGGTAAGGCTATCGATTATAAGGGGGGCGCGTATGGCCAGGGAATACTCAGCAGACACCCGATTCTGGCACACCAGGTATATGAATTACCTGGCGATCCGAATATAGAAACCCGGATTGTGATGGAGTCAACGATTGATCTGCCTGACAAAACCAGGATACGCTTTGCAACCACGCATCTTCATTATATTCAGGATTCAAAGGACCGCTTGTTGCAGGCTGCTGCAATCAATGATATATATCGCAAAAGCGAAGTCCCTGTCATTCTTGCAGGTGATTTGAATGCTGTTCCGGAAAGCGAAACACTGCAAATTCTCGATGAACTGTGGATTCAATCAAGCGGAAGTGGCGGTGGCCTCACATATCCGTCGTGGGATCCCGATCGAAAGATTGACTATATATTGATTCGACGGCAGGATCACTGGAACGTTGTGAAAACGCGAATTGTCGGTGGAAACCTGGCAGAGAAAGCCTCTGATCATTTGCCATTGCTGGCTGAACTTTTGTATTGAACCCTGGACGGATATCCAGTCCATATAGCTGGTAGAAACGCGTTCGATCTACAGCAAGACGTAAAGCCTTAAGGAACCATCACCCTCGCCCAGACTTGATCAGAGGTTCCTTAAGGCTTTGCTCGACAAAACACTGGTTGTCAAACATGTATCAGGTATATGCAGTTACGCTGTTGTCGATAGTCGCATTCATGGATGCAGCGAGGAAACTGTGGTGAGGTTCAGGACGATTCCATGGCTTGCCACAGGCAGCCGGGATTGCCAGCCTGGGCGATCCTTTCGAGCATCAGTTGGTGTGCCCGTAGTTCATCTTCATTGGCACAATGCGTGATCAGATGCAGAGTTTCTATCCGGGTTGCTGATGACAACACGGTTCTAGCGGCGCCAGCCGGATGATCGGTTCCGGATTCGGCGAGCATCAGCGCCACCTGGCCACTGGTCATTGCCAGATACACCTGCGCCAGAAGTTCTGCGTCAAGCAGTGCGCCATGCAGGTCGCGCCGACTGGCATCAATATCATGATGCAGGCATAAGGCATCCAGGCTGTGTCGGCGTTTCCCCGGAAGCAGTCGGCGTGACAGATCAAGAGTGTCGATCACGGGGCAAATTTGCGCAATGCTTGTTTGTTCACCGTTGACCAGTTTCAGTTCATGATCAATAAAACCGATATCGAATTGTGCATTATGGATCAGCAATTCATCTCGATCGATAAAGGCAAGCATGGCGGGGTATATTTCAGAAAATAGAGGCTTGTCAGCCAAAAATTCCCGGCTTAATCCATGCACAGCCAAAGCGTTGGGGTCGATGTTCCTTTCAGGGTTGACATAACTGTGCCAGGACCGCCCGGTGATTTTTCGATCCACAATTTCAACAGCGCCAATCTCGATAATCCGATGTCCTTGCGATACTTCAAGTCCGGTGGTTTCGGTGTCCAGTGCAATCTGTCTCATCTTTTTGCGTAACCTGACCTTTATTGCTGCCAATCATGCGAGGATAATTTTTTTGAGAGTACAGCCCTGTGTTTTGTTCCGGGTCAAACCAATCGGTTCAACTCATCCTGCACCGCATTGTAATTCGCTGATGCCTTTTCGGGCCAGCGCATCGGCTCTTTCATTTTCGGGATGACCGCTGTGACCCTTGACCCAATGCCAGCTTATCTGATGAAACTGGACTAAAGTATCAAGATCCTGCCACAAGTCCTGATTTTTGACGGTTTTTTTATCGGCAGTGCGCCATCCATTGCGCTTCCAGTTGTGAATCCATTCGCTGATACCCTTTTTAACGTACTGTGAGTCTGTGTATAATGCAACGCTGCAAGGTTTGTGCAAGGCGCGCAGAGCTTCGACGGCAGCGTTGAGTTCCATGCGGTTGTTAGTGGTAGCTGGACAGCTTCCGTAGAGCGTTCTTTCATGGGAACCACAACGGAGCAAAGCTCCCCAGCCTCCTGGGCCGGGGTTCCCGCTGCAGGCACCGTCTGTGAAAATCTCAACATGGGTTAATTGCATAGCATATCAACTAAAAAGCTGCGACCATATCATGTTTTATTACCATTATCCAGGGTATAATACTGTTTAGTATATATGAGGGAAGCCATCCATTAACAGTGCTATTTCAGCGCACACTGATATTCACCCGATTCCCCTTCCCCATATTGGGATACGAATGCGTGTATTCATCATGAATCAGGGTTCGGCATCTTTGAATTCCGAGGAAACCTGGTCCGCGTTATTCTTTGAAATATAAAAGCTGGATTATAACCCGAAAAATCACACAACAGATGTGCCCGATTATCCCGGTATTTTTGATTGACACAAACATCAGCAAGGCTTGTTGCTATGATCTATATAGAACCTGTTTCGGCGTTTGCAGATAATTATATTTGGATGTTGCGTGAGGAAGGCCAAAAATATGCGGTGGTGGTTGATCCGGGTGACTGGCGCCCGGTTGTTGCGTATCTGGAACAGTCAGGACTTGAATTGAGCGCTATCATGATCACGCATCATCATCCCGATCATGTCGGCGGCGTTTCAAAATTGCTTGAACGTTACCCGGTGGATGTTTTTGGTCCTGTTTATGAGCGCATCTCCGGAATCAACATACCGTTGAAAGATAATGACAGCGTCAATATTCCATTACTCGGGAATAATGTGCAGGTTATGCATATTCCCGGTCATACCCTGGGTCATATCGCCTTTTATGCGCCGGATTTATCGGCTTTGTTTTGCGGAGACACGCTGTTTTCAGCGGGGTGTGGGCGTTTGTTCGAAGGGGAGCCGCAGCAGATGTATGCTTCTTTGGAGCGCCTCAAAGCCCTCCCCGGGGATACCCGCGTCTATTGTGCCCATGAATACACCTTGGCGAATTTGAAGTTTGCCGCTGAAGTCGAAAAAAACAATCCGGCGATTCGTGATCATATGCGACGGGTCGAGCAATGTCGGGCTGAAAAGAGACCTTCTTTGCCTTCTACCGTAGAACTTGAGCGGCGTATCAATCCTTTTTTACGCTGTGATCAGCCGGATGTTGTGTCTGCGACAGGGTTCAAGCCTGGCGCGGATGAGGTTGCAGTTTTTGCCGCTTTGCGAAAATGGAAGGATCAATTCTGAAATGCTGTTCTGGCTCAATCAATGCTTCCGTATGCATCGTTTCGCGATTTTTACATCCATGTTGTGGGCGGTAACGCTATGGATCCTTTATTCGGTGCTGTCCGGCACTCTTGCATTGAATTTCGATCATTTCCAATCACAAAAAATTGGGCAAGAAGGTAGTAACTTTGGTCAGGTCGGAGCTATACGTCCGACTCATCCCTATCCGAGCAATTCCATCTGGCGCCGGCTAGAAGAGGGATTCGAGCTTACCGATATTAAGCATCCAGATATTGACGCCGCATATCAGAGGCTGCTGGTTCGACAGGATATGGTGGAAATCATCCTGACACGCGCCAGACCTTATCTCTATCTGATCACCCAAGCTACGGAGCATAAAGCTCTACCCCTGGAGCTGGCATTGCTGCCGGCCATAGAAAGCAGTTATGATACTTTGGCCTATTCTCATGGTCACGCGTCTGGATTGTGGCAGTTTATTCCATCGACTGCGCGAGAATATGATCTGCGCATGTCCTGGTGGTACGATGGGCGCCGTGATGTGTGGCTGGCGACACAATCGGCGTTGTCATATATTGATCGTCTGGCGCGATATTTTGATGGTGACTACTTACTTGCGCTGGCTGCCTACAATGGCGGCATTGGTAATGTGCAACGTGCGATTCAGCGTAACAAAAGAGCCAATCAACCAACCGATTTCTGGCATCTGAAGCTCAAGGCTGAAACGATGGCTTATGTACCTAAACTTCTGGCGCTGGCTCGTTTTGTGGCAGACTCACCTGACAACGGAGTTCGATTACCGCTTATCAAGAATCAAGCGGTCGTAGAATTGGTTACCCTTCCACAACAGATGGCAGTAGCAGAAATAGCCTTGTTGGCGCAGGTACCTATTGAGACGGTCAAGAAGTTTAATCCTGCGCTGAATCAATGGGCAACCGATCCTGACGGCCCCTATCATTTTCTGATGCCCATCGCAGCTTCTGATCGATTAAAGGTTGCGCTTGAAAACTATCAATGGGATGAGGAAAGACGCTGGGTTCGTCACCGGGTACGCCAGGGAGAAACGCTTGGTGTACTCGCAGCGCGTTTTCATTCCTCTGTGTCGGCGATAAAAAGCAGCAATCATTTAGCCAATAACCTGATTATGACGGGTGATATGTTGGTTATCCCCACGATGAACCACATAAAAGCCAATGCACTGAAAAGCAGGATTGCGCGAGCCCAATCCGATCTCAAACAGGATGGGAGCCTCATACATAGGGTGCGAAAAGGCGATTCTTTATGGGAAATCAGTCGCAACTATGAGGTTGCACTCGAGGATTTGAAGCAGTGGAATGATTTGAAACGTAACACTTTGCTCCATCCGGGTCAACTGGTTTATGTTCGAGAGCCGCAAAAAGGTAACAGATCAATCACTCCGCCTGAATTGGATCGCTCCATTACGCAGCGTGCCATCAAATATCGCATCAGATCAGGCGATTCTCTAAGCAGAATCGGCAAAAGCTATGGCGTTAGTGTTGATCAGTTGTGTGTCTGGAATCAAATGTCCACCGGGGATCAATTGAAACCGGGACAATCCATCAAGATCCTGGTGGATGTCGCAAAAATGGGCTCCATGAACGAATAGCCCGTTGAGGATTGAATCAATCCGGTTGCGCGTTTGAGTGGGTATGCTATGCATCATTCAGTTATTTCCGGGTGCGATCAGCGTGTATCTCCAGGCTATCCTTTAAAGCTCTCTGAAAATGATTGAGGATTTCAATCCGCGCATAGTGTTTGTCATTGGCCGGAATAATAATCCAGGGCGCATGGCTGGTACTGGTTCTTGTCAACATTTCATTGGCGGATTCTTCATAGGCGTCCCATTTTTCCCGGTTTCTCCAGTCTTCAGTGGTTATTTTGTGCTGCTTCCATGGCAATTTCTCCCGCTCCTGGAATCTTTCCAACTGCACATCCTGGGATATATGCAGCCAGAATTTGAGTATGATCATACGATCATGCAATAGTTGTTGTTCAAAGTGGTTGATTTCCTCATAGGCGCGAAGCCATTCATCCAGTCGGGCAAAATTTTCGACTCTTTCTACCAGAACTCTGCCATACCAGGAACGATCGAATACGGATATAAAACCTTTCCGTGGAAGTTTGCGCCAGAATCGCCACAGATAATGAAACTGTTTCTCAACCTCTGAAGGTGCGGCAATAGGATAGATATGGACCAACCTTGTATCGATGGCATTGGTCAGTCTCCGGATACAGCCACCTTTTCCGGCGGCATCCAACCCTTCAAAAACCAGCACCGTACTCAAACCTTCACGATGCGCCAACCAGGCCAATTCATAAATTTCCTGTTGCAGCGCATGACTGCGATCCTTATAAGCTGTTTTGCTGATTGTTCTGGTCAAGTCTACATCATCCAGTACTGGCGAGGTTCCGTTGATATAAATTTCATTTTCTCTATATCCCGTATCTATGTGACTGGAATGTATTCGGTAGATGCCATGAACGAGTTTTAATGTTTTTAGCCGGGCCATTTTCTGCTTATGCGCTGCGATCAAATGCCATCTTGCAGGAGCGCTGTCGGTCAACATGATGGCTTGTTCAGCAGCATAATAGATTTTTTCGTAATTTTTATAATTCCAACTCGCGGACTCAAGGGCGTCGTCATCCGGCAGAGTTAATTGATCCCCGGCTTTCTTGATTTGCCTTTTCTGTCTGGCTTTATCGATGTAAAACCAGCATTTCAACAGCACCGCATTGTCGCGCGCCAGCATGGTTTCAAATTCCTTGATCTCAAGCAGATAATTCTTGAATTGCAGAGCATTGATCTCACCTTTGACAAAGGATTTAATAAAATCCATATAATAGGCATCCAGAAAAATAGTGGTTTTGCCTTTGGGCGGAAGATTATCCCAGAACCGGTAATAATAGGGCCTACCTTGATCAAAGGTGTTTTCCCAGAAAGTGGTGACCTGAGCCTGTTTCATGTCGATGTTCCTGGCGATAAAATTCACCAGGTTTTCCACACCCGCACCCCAGAATCCGGCAAGAATGATGATAAGCGGTCCAGGGTGATCGGCGAATTGATACTGCATGGCCACCAAATCGGAGATCAGCGCTTTAGTCTGTTCTTGGTAGGCTTCATGATCAATGTCCTGATGAATATTCAATTGTTCAAACAAATATAGATACTCCCGAAGTATAAGAAAACCCCGATCATCGCGATGCATCGAGCGGATTTGAAACCATGAGGATTCTACGTATAATCAGCACCGTCAATAATACCTGAAAAAGTTGTATTGCCGACATGGCGCACGACCAGAGTTCAGCAATGGATAGATTACTTCACGGAACGGGGTATGGATGAGAATCCTTTATATCAACAGTTGTTCAACTCCGGTAAATAACCAACCGAAAATTATCTGAATCTAAGGATTATTTTATGAACTCAAGTCAAATATATGGTGATGCTATGAGTACTGGATTACTAAAACCGTTCAATCTCGGTGGTATGAGTTTGGCCAATCGAATGGTCATGGCGCCACTGACTCGTTGCCGCGCAGCCCAGGGCGCGATCTCGGGATCATGGGCAGCGACTTATTACGCCCAGCGTGCGAGCGTTGGATTAATCATCTCTGAAGCAACGATCATCAGCCCTTACGCAATCGGTTTCAGTGGTGTGCCAGGTCTGTATAATCAAGCCCAGATTGAGGGCTGGAAGGTTGTAACGCAGGCTGTGCATCAGGCGCAGGGCCATATTTATGCGCAATTATGGCACGCTGGGCGCGCTTCGCACCCGGATTTCCAACCCGGAGCCACAGCGCCGGTTGCGCCTTCCCCTATTCCCATTAGCGGAACTATTCGCACGCCGGATGGGCGTCAGCCCTATGTCACGCCCCGAGCACTGGCGACCGAAGAAGTGCCTGGCATTGTGGAGGAATATCGTCAGGCTGCGCTCAATGCACTATACGCAGGTTTTGATGGCGTTGAAATTCATGCTGCCAACGGTTACCTGATCGACCAGTTTCTGCGCGATGGCAGCAATAGACGGGATGATATTTATGGCGGTTCTGTTCCCAACCGGCTGCGTTTTTTGCTGGAAATCGTGGAAGCCATAAGCACAGTGGTTGAACCGGCGCGCATTGGTGTCCGCGTTTCACCCGCAGGCGCCTTCAATGATATGCGCGACTCTGATCCCCAACTGTTATTTGACGCGGTAGCTGGAAGTCTGGCAGGGCGTGGCCTGGCCTATCTTCATGTGATTGAGCGATTCCGCGAGCAGGCTGATGCGCCGTTTAATTTTGTGAGAATAAAACGGCTGTTTGATGGTGTCTATATCGCCAATGGCGAATATACGCTGGAAATAGCGCAGGATGCTTTGACTCAGCAGCGCGCCGATCTGATTTCCTTTGGTCGGTTGATGATCGCCAATGCCGATTTGGTCGAAAGATTCCGCCTCAAGGCAGAACTCAATATGCCCGATGAATCCACCTTTTATACAGGGGGTTCACATGGCTATATTGATTATCCAGAGCTTGAGGGTTAAGTTAATTGAATGAAACTATCCTAAAGAGAACCCCATAACTAAGGAACCTCTGAACAAGTCATGAACCCGGTGCTTGCGTTCCTACTGGCCCAGCTTCATTGTTGACGATTTTCGCCATAGCCCTGCTAACCCGTGCAATTTAACCCGAGAATCTGAACATGGGGAATCGCAATCACCTTGGCCCAGACTTGTTCAAATACCATCTCCCATGTATATCCACAAGCCCCTATGTGACACGTGGACAATACGCTTTTTGGTGTTTTAACACAGCGAAACAAATATGAACCAACTTCCGCATCACAGCGCCAGGGGCAGACATTTTTGGCTTGCCTCTTTTCAATAGGCGCTGGTATAAATCACGCGCATCCGGGTTGTAGCGAATCGCAACAATAGCAGACATATAAAGCTTCGCTCTCACAATACCGCTGCCAGCCTTCGATAATTTTGCGCTACTACCCGATTCCCTCACCACCGGGACCAGCCCTGAACAGGCTGCACAGGCTTGTGCTTTATCAAACGAACGGCTGCGCAGCACGCTCAACAGGTAGCGTGATACAATCGGCCCTATTCCGGGAATACTTTTCAACAAATCCTCATCTCGCTTTAGTGCCGGATGCTGGTTGCGTCCGGTGCGGGCGGGACAATATATCAAGACATTCGGTTTTGTGTTACAACCAACTTTTTTGATCGCTTCGCTAGTGACATGGAAGACGAGCATCTTTCTGTACTCGAACCATTTCGTACTGGTCGACGCGCAACTGTACTGCCACCATCGCAACGCCTGATCGAATTAGCGCACAATGCATTTGACCACCCGTACAGCGGCCCTCTCGCTGCCCTATACCATGAAGCCAACACGATTCAATTCGTCCTTGAGGTCGTGAATCTGCCGGGTAAAGAAAACCACTTGGTTCATGAGATTGGACGCAAACATTATGACCGACTCATGCATGCGCAAGTGATATTGGACGGCGCATTGATCGACCCGCCAAAGACACTTGATCTGGCACAGCAGGTGGGAAGCAACATCAACACCCTGCAGGCGCATTTCAAACTGGCTTTTGGTTCGACAATCTTCGGTTACGTACGATCGAAGCACCTCGAAATGGCTCGGGTGTTGATTACCGAACATAAGTTGGGCTCGGCCGAAACCGGCTATCGTGTGGGCTTTTCGAATCCTGCCGCGTTTACAGCCGCCTATCGACGATATTTCGGCCATCCCCCATCAGTTGCACGCCTTGTAAATTCGACATTTGCTGGTCGTCGCCAAATAGAAAGATTATGACCCAGGCTATGTGCATGTCGATATCAAATATCTGCCACAGGTACCCAACGAGAACCATCGTCAATATCTGTTTGTCGCCATCGACCGAGCGACCCGTACCACATCCCTTGGGCATCACCCACCCATCCGGGCTTTACAGAACTAGCAATTGAAGCGTCCCGATTTATTCAATCGCAGTGTTATTAATCAGCCAGGACCCGACAGGCAGTGCTTTGAATGCATGATTCGTCAATAACGATGCTACTATCCGAAGCGGCGATTGAGTATAGTCATCATGAACCGCGCATTTTCCGGGGCATACGCATGAACGTCGTTATTGAAGTAGATATAGGCTTTTTTTAGCTTGCTGGCATTTATTCTGGCCGCCCAGCTTTGTAGCTCCTGTCTTGGATAACAATCGTCATACCATTGGCGGGCGCCATGAAAACGGACATATCCCACCGGGGAAGTAACGACCATCTCATCGGACAGATCGGGACACGAGGGTACGCAGAAGGTAAGTCCAAGTTGGGTCAGCAGATGGTATGTCTGTTCATTCCACCAGGATCGATGCCGAAATTCCACCGCATGACCAAAGTGATTCGAACTCAATTGTGTGAAAAATGACTCAATTCTGGCAAGATGGGATTCACAAAAGTGGAACGAAGGAGGAAGCTGCCATAATATAAAATCGGTTTTGGCGTGAATTGAATCCATTCGTTCCATAAAGCGCTGTCCGGTCTCGCCTGCATTTCTGAATTTTTTCCGATGGGTGATTAGTCTCGGCGCTTTGAAGGAAAAACGAAAATTATCTGGGGTTTGCTCCTGCCATTTAGCTAGTAAATCCAGGGATGGGGTGCGATAAAAACTCATATTCACTTCGACGGTTTTGAAACGGGTGGCATAAAAGCGCAACCATTGATCGGATCTTAAATTCGCGGGGTAAAATTTTTTTTTCCAGCTTTTATAGGACCAGCCGGAACAGCCGGTGTAATATTGAGTCATCGATGTGTTCCTATGAATTCAGGCATTTGATTTATGGCGGCTTCAGCGGTGACCGAGAGTCTTGAGACAGAATGGAAGAAAAGCCTATCGTCGGCAAAGCTTTATAATCATATCGTGTTAACCATGAGACATGGGATTAGAGAAGCTTGATTGTACACAGGATTCTCAAATATGAAATGGCTCGGGTTGCTCTGTATCGTGATCGCAATCGCTGAGGCGCGCGAAGTTTATAAATGGGTTGATGGCGCCGGGGTCATTCATTTCTCTGAATCCGTGCCTGACGGATACAACGCGCGGATCATTATTTTGCCAGATTTTCCACTTCCAGGCCAAGAAAAAGCGGTGCTTCAAAAACGCCAGGGTTCCAGGCAAAGAATGCTGCCTGAGAAAACAAAGGTGGCATTATATACTGCCGACTGGTGTCCTTATTGTACCAAAGCCAAAGCGTGGCTGAAATCGCACGGCGTTGCCTTTACCGAATATGATATTGAAAAAGCCCAGATAGCTGCACGGGGGCTCAAAGCCATAGGCGGCAGCGGGGCGGTTCCTCTCGCCGTCATCAATGGCAGGAAGATTGAAGGTTTTTCCCGCGAGAAATATCAGATTGCTCTTGCGCGAGAACTGAAGTACTCAGTTCAGTGACTATGGATTGAAGAAGGGCCAACGGCAAACGATTATGATGTGGTTAAGCATGGGTGATTCGATGCTACGCTCTTTAAATTCAGTAAAATAGCTTATTCAGTCTGGTTTACCCACCGATCCCTACCTGCTTCTATACCATGATCCGCTCGAAATATATCCATTGCCTGCGGTTCCCGGCGGAATCAATCCATGCCCAGGCCATAACCAGGCACAAATATCACCAGACTGTCATACCACCAAATGCCAAGCGCAAAGATAGAATCTCTCATCGTTGACGCTGCCCGCACGCTGGGCATAAGGGATCGCGCGGCAGGCGCACGCTGCGCCATTGCAATCCTGCACCATCGAACAGCAGCAGACGTCCGCGCAAGGGTTCACCGGTTCCCGTAATCAGTTTGATCGCCTCCAGCGCCTGTAAAGTACCGATGATGCCTACGATTGGCGCCAATACGCCGCCTACGCTGCAATTGTCAGGGGTATCCATGGCTTCATCACGATACAGGCATTGATAACAGGGGCTGTCAGCGTGTTTTGGCTCAAATGTGCTCAATTGCCCCTCCATCCTGATGGCCGCAGCGCTTACCAGTGGGATGCCAAGCCTGATGCTGGTATGATTGGCGGAAAACCGGGTGGCAAAATTGTCGCTTGCATCAAGTAAAATATCCACCGTTTCAAGCTGCTGTGGTTCCAGCGTTTCAAAACGGCGGTTGATGGTATGGATCTGGATGTCGGGGTTCAGCCGATGCAAAGCGTTGCGCGCCGATTCGGTTTTGAGCCGACCTATGTCATCACTGCCATGCAGTATTTGCCGCTGGAGGTTGGAAGCTTCCACCTGCTCGGCATCACAGATGCTCAGCTTTCCGATGCCGCTGGCAGTCAGATAATATGCCGCCGCTGACCCAAGACCGCCGACTCCAATGATAAATACATGAGCGCGCAATAAACGCAGTTGCCCCTCTATCCCGATCTGCGGCAACATGATCTGTCGGCTATAGCGTTGCAGCTGGGCGCTGCTTATCTCGTCAAGACTGGCCATCGCGCTTTACATACTCTGGGATGATCTGCCAGGTCATGAATGGTTTGAACTTCGATATATCCGAGCTCTATAGCTCGCTCAAAAACCTGTGGGCCCTGATCGTATCCATGCTCGATCAACAGCCAGCCATTGGGGCGCAGATAGCGTCTGGCCTGGTCAAGAATGGTTTCGATGGCGTAAAGGCCGTGGTTTCCGCTCACCAGCGCATGGTGTGGCTCATGGCGCAGCGCCGGTAAATGGGGATCGTTTGCAGCGATATAAGGGGGATTGCTGATAATCAGATCATAATTTTTTTTAAAAAGCGCCGCGCACCAGTCACCCTCATGAAAACGGATTCGTTGCGCCAGGTCTAGTTGATCGGCATTGTGGCGAGCCATGGCCAGTGCTGGTGAGCTGATGTCGGTCGCATCAATCACGCATTGGGGCCGCTCATGAGCCAGGGCTAATGCAATGGCGCCGGAGCCGGTGCCAAGATCGGCTGCTAGCGCTGGCTGATTGGGTTCCAGTAGCATCAGCGCTTGTTCAACCAGTAGTTCGGTTTCAGGACGCGGAATCAAAGTTTCAGGATTGACCTTCACAGGTAAGGACCAAAATTCACAGCTGCCGGTTAAATAAGCCAGAGGGACGCTATTGCGCCGGGCATCAAGCCAGGCCATGATGCGCTGCTCCATGCTGTGCGGCAGCGGAAGCTCGGGATGTGCGTATAAAGTGGAGACTGGAAAACTACAGGCGGCGCTGACAAGTTGCTCCGATTCGGTGGCTGAAACATTAGGCACGGACCGAATCGAACGCCGTACCTGCGTTAATATATCGCCAAGGGATACAGCATCTTTTTTTGCGCCGGGATCGGGCGCGGTGCTGGTTTGTTGATGCCGGGTTTTCAAGATGCCATTTCCATCAGCTGATCCAGTTGATGTTCCCGAGCAAGGGCATCGAGAATGGTATCAAGCCCACCTTCGAGAATTTCCGGAAGATGGTACAGGGTCAGATTGATGCGATGATCTGTCACCCTGCCCTGAGGGAAATTATACGTTCGGATACGCTCGGAGCGATCGCCGCTGCCAACCAGATTGCGCCGTTGTTGCTGCTGTTCTTCAATCTGTTTGCTGCGCTGTATTTCAAATATCCTGGCCTGGAGCAATGCCATGGCGCGCGCACGGTTTTTATGTTGGGAACGTTCATCCTGGCATTCAACGACGATGCCGCTGGGTAAATGGGTGAGGCGTACCGCCGAATCGGTTTTATTGATGTGTTGACCGCCCGCACCTGAGGCCCGGTAAGTATCAACCCGAATGTCCGAAGGCACGATCTGTACTGCTTCAGTATCCTTAACCTCGGGTAGAACGGCGACGGTGCAGGCCGAGGTATGGATTCGCCCCTGCGATTCGGTGGCTGGAACACGCTGCACCCGGTGGGCGCCGGATTCAAACTTGAGGCGCGAATATACGCCTCGCCCACTGATGCGTGTGATCACTTCACGAAAACCGCCATGTTCGCCTTCGGACTGGCTGATTATTTCACAATCCCAGCGTTGGCGTTCCGCGTAACGTAGATACATGCGCAGAAGATCGCCTGCAAACAGGGCGGCTTCATCACCCCCGGTGCCGGCCCGAATTTCCAGAAACACATCGCAACGATCCAGAGGATCCTGCGGTAACATAAGCGTCTGCAATTGCTCTTCCTGCTGAACGAGACGGGTTTGCAGGGTATGAAGCTCTTCTTTCGCCATCTGGCGCAATTCTTCATCCTGTTCATCCGCCACCATTTGCTCGGCCTGCTGAAGCTGGCTTCTGGTTTTCTCCAGCTCGCTCCAAGATTGGGCGATGGGTTCGAGATGCGCATATTCCTGGGACAGCGTAGCGAAAACGCGGGGATCATTCATGGTTTCCGCTTGGCTTAGAAGCGCATTGATATCTTCGAGACGCAATAATATTTTATTTAGTCTTGTAACGAGGGAGGTGTTCATCAGCAAGGGATTCTTGTGTCTCTTCGAGATCGGGTTCCAGGTTGTCAGGGAGGTTAAACAGGGTGCGGGCGGCTTCGAGGATTTTGGAGTCGCCGCTTGTGCCTGCCTGGCGCAGGCGGGCGCTGGGTTCGTGCAGCAGGCGTTTGGTAAGGTGATGTGCAAGGTAATTCATGACCTGCTCAGGATCACGACCGCGGGCTATCAATTGTCTGGCCCGCGCCAGACTGGCCTGCTGGTGACAGGACGCTCTGTGGTGTAACTGGCGCACAATTTCGATGGATTCCTGTGCCTGTATCCATCCCCAAAAAAACTCTACCTGTTCTGAGATAATGGTGGCAGCAACCGTGGATTCCTGGTGGCGTAATTGCTGATTGCGGTCAATGACCTGCCGCAGATCATCGGTGGTATATAAAAATATATCAGACAGTTGCGCAATGGTGGGATCAATATTGCGCGGCACAGCGAGATCGAACACCAGCATGGGTTTGTGACGCCGTTTCAACAGCGCCTGCTGAAACTCGTTAAAATGAAGCAGATATTTGGGGTGGCCGGTACTGGCGATAATGATATCCGCATCTGCCAGATGCGTGGCGATTTCATCGAGTGTTATGGCGAAACCACTATGGCGGCTTGCCAGTCGGTGGGCTCGTTCCAGGGTTCGATTGGCAATGATCAAGTGACCAATTCCGGATGAAACCATATGCTGGGTAGCCAATGCGATGAGTTCTCCAGCTCCGATCATAAGAACCGTATGATTGGGGAAGTCGGAAAAAACTCTGCGCGCCAGAGTAACCGCTGCGGAGGCGATAGAAATCTGATGTTGACCTATTCCGGTACGGGTACGTACCGCCTTGGAGGCTGAAAAGCCATGTTCAAACAGTCGATTCAGGACGCGGCCACTGGTATTGAGATCCTGAGCAGCCTGGAATGCGCGCTTGACCTGGCCCGCAATTTGCGTTTCACCTATGATCATAGAATCCAGACCGCTAATGACCGCAAACAAATGGCGAACCGTTCTGCGCCCATGATAGATATACAAAGAATTTCTAAAGCCATCCGGTTTGATCCCGGCATATTGCGCAAACCAGGCTATGACATTGTTGGTGCTGTGTTCGAGGCTGTGAAAATAGATCTCCGTTCGATTACAGGTGGATATAATGACATATTCTTCAATGTTCGGGAGGTGGAATCTGAATGAGGTCAAGGCATCTGGCAACATCTCCCATGATATCGCAAGCTTTTCACGAACTTCGATATTGGCGGTAGAATGATTAATGCCGATTACGGTCAGATGCATACAAGGACCAGTTTGAATTACAATATAAGTAAACATGGATTTCCTGATTAAAGCCATGTTTATTATGCCAGAGAAACCAATACACATGATTTATTTGAATACATACAAGAGAATTATACCAATTCTTGGTATATTTATCTGCGCCGGATGCACCATGATGCCGCAAACTGCATCGGTTATGCCCACTGAAAACGCAGAATCCGTAAAAAAACCCGCGCAAGAAACGCAAGAAAGCAAGCCTGTGGCGCCATCTAAAGCCAGGCGGGAAAAGCCGGATCGAATAAGCATGGCAGAACCTTTATCGGCGGAAGAGCAACCATTATACTGGATTTTGCAGGCCGGTTTGGCCAGGCAGCGCGACATGCCGGAGCTTTCAGCCCAAGCTTATTTGAAAGCGCTCCATCTGAAGGCGGATCCGGAGCTTGCCAGAGAGGCAACGATTGCCGCTCTCGATGCAGGTAATATGGAATTGGCGGGTCAGGCGGCGGAAAAATGGCTGCGGCTTGATCCAAAGGCGGCCGATGCCTATCGTGTGCGCGCCATGATTCTGTTACACCAGAATAATCCTGATGCAGCGGCTCTTGCATTGAAAAGTGCATTTAATCTGGATGAAACGCCTGGAAAAAGCATGCTTGAGCTTGAATCGTCACTTCTGGCCGAATCCGGAAAATCTCCGCAGCAGGTTCTCCAACTCACTCGCAATCTCAGGAAATTTTATCCGAAAATGCCCGAGGCGCATTACCTGCATGCACTGATTGCCTTGAATGTGGGTAACGATGAGGAAGCGGCGCAGGCGGCAGAGATAGCGGCAAGTCTCAACCCCGAATGGTTGCAGGCATACTTGCTGCAGACGGACGCCTTGTTTTCCGCTGGTAATATCGATGCGGCGCTGGCTGTTTTTGATAAGCTGATCGAATTGCGAGGCGAGACGCCACAAATCTTGATGTCCAAGGGGAGGATACTGAAGGAAGCGGGTTTGAACGAACAGGCTGAGGAGTTATGGGTTCAAATCCTCACGCAACAACCCGATAACTTCGAAGCCCATTACGAAATAGCTATGCTGGCGTGGAAACAAGGCGATCTGGACAAGATGCGAGATCATCTGGAGCCGCTCATCGCTAACGAAAAAACACGGAATACCGGGTTGTATTTTCTGGGACGGCTCGCCGAGAAGGAAGAAGATCAGCAGAGAGCGCTGAAATACTATCAGGAAATCAACAGGGGCCGTTATTTTGTTGATGCTCAATTGCGTATCGCCAAAACATGGATAAAACTGAACGAGACGCCCAGGGCGCGTCAACATCTGTCCGAGCTTCGCGCGCGATTCCCTCAATTAGCCATGAATCTTTATCTGGTTGAAGGGCAATTGCTGGAACAGGATGGAGAACTCGATGAGGCTTATTCAATCTATACTGAGGCATTGTCTGAACCTTCGGGAGATATCGCTCCGATACTATACGCTCGAGCGTTGTTGGCCGAACGCATCGGAAATATCAGTCAGGCGGCGGCGGATTTCGAGGCTTTGCTGGATCAGGAGCCTGAAAACCCCGTGTTGCTCAACGCGTATGGCTATACTCTGGCCGAAAACAATCTAAAATTGGATAAAGCGCTCGAATATATCCTGAAAGCCTATGCTCTGGAGCCCGATAATCCGGCTATTCACGATAGTCTGGGCTGGGTCTATTATCGTCTCGGTCGTATGGATGAAGCCGAAAAATGGTTGCGCAAGGCTTTTTCGTCTTTCGAGGATCCGGAAGTTGCGGCCCACTTCGGCGAAGTGTTGTGGGTTCAGGGTAAAAGGGATGAGGCGAGGGAAGTCTGGCAAAAAGCGATGGAACTATCATCCGGTAACGATATCTTGCGTAAGACGATGGAACGCCTGGCGCCTTGAAATATGCCCGCTGGTGTTTTCTGGCATGTGCTATAACGATTGTGACCGCATGTTCTCGCCCACTATTATCGCCTCCGGAAGGCCGCGCATGTCTGGATCATTGGCAGATCCGCGCCCGTGTGGCACTAAAAACAGCGGATCATGGAAGCAGCTTTGATTTACGCTGGTACCAGAAAAATGATGTTTTCAGTATTGAGGTGTCGGGTCCATTTGGTGCGGGATTGACGCGGCTCAATGGTAATATGCAAGGAACCCGGCTGGAAACACAGGGACATGAAGATTTTTATGAGGGTGCACCAAGCCAGGTGATGCAGCAATTATTGAATGTCAACTATCCTGTGGATTCGCTACGATACTGGGTTGCAGGAATGCCTGTACCGCATCAAGCGGCGCGGATCACGACCGATACCTATGGGAGGATCGGGCTTCTTGAGCAATTTGGATGGAAAGTTCAATTATCTCGGCATCGATGGCAGCAGGGCCGCTGGTGGCCGACTTCGATCTGGATTAGCAATGGTCGGGATAACTTGAAGCTGCGGATTCTGGATTGGGATTTCGAGGAATGTATTGTTTCCCCTCATGGAAGTTGATATGGAATGTCTTTCACCCGCCAAACTGAATCTATTTCTGCGGGTGCTGCAACAGCGCGAAGACGGTTATCATGAGTTGCAAACGGTTTTCCAGTTCCTGGACTGGTGTGATCGTTTGTATTTTTCGCGGCGCGATGATGGTGAAGTCCGGTGTCATACCCCAATGGCCGGAGTTGACGACAGAAATAACCTGATATTTCGGGCCGCGCGAATTCTATCGCGGATCACGGGCACGCATTTTGGCGTTGATATCTGGATTCATAAGGATATTCCCGTCGGCGCCGGTCTGGGGGGTGGCAGCTCTAATGCGGCTACGACGCTGGTGGCTTTGAATCACTTATGGAATATCGGATTTACCATGGAAAAGCTGGAACAGATCGGTCTTAAACTGGGCGCTGATGTGCCTGTTTTCATTCGGGGACGATCAAGCTGGGCCGAAGGCATCGGTGAAAAACTCACGCCGCTTGAACCACTGGAATCCTGGTATGTGTTATTGGTGCCGCTATGCAGCGTCTCTACCGCAAGAGTGTTCTCGAACGAGCGCCTGACGCGGCACGAGACGAAAATAAGCATGTCAGATTATTCGGGGTCTTACACTCAAAATGATTGTGCTCCTGTAACCCGTCGGCTTTATAGTCACGTTGATAAGGCCTGGACAGCAATGGCTCAATGGCTGGAACCCAGGATGACTGGAACGGGTTCATGCTTGTTTTCCGTTTGCCGGGATCGCATGGAAGCAGAAAACATCGCTTTGAAGCTGGAACCATGGGGGGAGGCGAAAGTTGCGCGCGGATTGAACCAATCACCGTTATACACACGGACGACAGGCTGGCTTTAGCCATATAGATTGCTTGTTATCTGCTGATACTGGAAGTGCGCGCTTATCCGGGCAGTATAGCGCAAGCTGGTCTGGATCTTCATAGGGAAGCTCTGAACAAGTCATGAACTCGATTCTTGCGTCCCTACTGGCCCAGCTTCTTTGTGGACAGTCTTCGCAATAGCCCTGCTAACTCGTGCAATTGTCGCCTCGAACCTGTACATAATGAACCACACCTGAGCTTCGTCCAGACTTGATCAGAGGTTCCATAGAGCCCTTTGCATGAAAACCATAAGATTCTCATGCTGCGTTAAACCTGTGCTCGGTCGGTCATTGTCTCCAGTAAACTCCCTCTTTAGCGCGCACTTTGACCTTGCCTGAAAACCTTATCATCTCTCGCGCAAAGATCTCTCAATAATATATCAAGTCCAGTCGGAATGTGGTATAGTTCTGCCGAACGCTAGCGGTTGATTTCTGTTCTGAAATTGCAGTTAGTTTGTCAAATGCTGAGACGTTTGGGGTGTAGCCAAGTGGTAAGGCACGGGGTTTTGATCCCCGCATGCGTAGGTTCGAATCCTACCACCCCAGCCATTCCTTATATTATATTGGGCCATTCCTTTATTGGTATGCCTCTTAATATTCAGGGTTACAGATAGGGTCGGCGCCGTTTCTATGGGATTGATCAGTATATTTATGGATTGAAACCGCTTATGGATCAAAAACACGGAGTATGTTTTGCTTGCTCAAGGACTGGTTCAGCATCAACTAACGCTTTTCACAGGTAATGCCAATCCGGAATTAGCGCAAGGTGTCGCTTATCATCTCGGGCTGCCTTTGGGTAAAGTACAGGCAGGTCGATTCAGTGATGGTGAGGTGATGGTTGAAATCCAGGAAAACGTCCGCGGAAGAGATGTGTTCCTGATTCAATCTACTTGCTCTCCGAGCAACGATTCGCTGATGGAACTGTTGGTGATGGTTGATGCCTGTCGCCGATCTTCCGCCGGCAGAATTACTGCGGTAATCCCTTATTATGGATATGCGAGGCAGGACAGGCGGGTGCGTTTCTCCCGCGTTCCTATAACGGCGAAACTGGTCGCCAATCTGATTGTGACGTCGGGAGTGGACAGGGTTCTGACCGTGGATTTGCACGCCGATCAGATTCAGGCATACTTTGACATCCCTGTGGATAATATTTACGCTTCGCCGGTTCTGCTGAAAGATATATGGGAGCGGTGTTACGAAAATAAGGTCGTGGTCTCACCTGATGTCGGCGGCGTCGTTCGCGCACGCGCCATAGCCAAACAGATGGATGATACTGACCTTGCTATTATCGATAAAAGGCGGCCTCGCCCGAATGAGGCGCAAGTGATGAATATTATCGGCAATGTCGAAGGTAAAACATGTCTGCTGATTGACGATCTGGTTGATACCGCCGGGACGCTGCGTATGGGCGCTATCGCATTGAAAGAACAGGGGGCGGCGCATGTTTACGCCTATTGTACCCATCCTGTATTATCCGGCGCTGCGCTGAATAATATAAACGATCCTGCTCTTGATGAACTGATAATAACCGATACTATTCCCCTCAAGCCCGAGCATCTCGGTTCCGGGAAGATTCGGCAGCTCAGCGTTGCTAAAACCCTGGCTGAGACCATACGCCGGATCGCTATGGACGAGTCGGTCAGTTCCATGTATATAGAGGAATGATAAGTTGAGACCATCTCAACTTATTTCAACGGATTATTAGGAGTAACACTATGGAGAATTTGTTCAATATTGAAGCAACCCAAAGGAGTGCGAGAGGCACTGCGTATGCAAGGCGACTGCGGCGTCAGGGTAAAATCCCCGGGGTTATTTATGGAGGGGGCCAGCTTCCCGCAGACATCGAGATGCCGATGAATAAGCTGGAACAACATTTGAATCATGAAGCGTTTTATTCTCATATACTTGATATCAGTGTAGACGGCAAAAGAGAGCAGGTGATACTCAAGGCGCTGCAGCGCCATCCAGCAAAATCGTTGTTGATGCACGTTGATTTTTTACGCGTGCGCCAGAATCAGGAAATCACCGTCCATGTTCCGATTCATATTACGGGTCAGGAAGTCTGTCCCGGTATCAAGAAAGGCGGTATGCTTTCGATGACCCATAACGAACTTGAGGTCCATTGTCTGCCATCGCGCCTCCCGGAATATCTTGCAATCGATATTTCATCTCTTGAAATGGGTGACACAATCCATTTAAGTCAATTGGAATTGCCGGATGGTGTTTCATTGTCCGCTTTGAGTGTCGGATCAACCCACGATTCAGACGATGCTGTCATCACCATCGCCATCCCGCATGTGAGGCAGGAAGCAAGCGATGAAACGGGCACCGATGAATCAGGTGCCGATGCATCGGAATTCTGAGCGCATTCACTATTTCACGCGGACATTCATCCTTTCCTGATGATTCAAACATTTTGGCGCGAAGGTCGAAACACGGAGTGTTTGCGTGATCAAGCTAATGGCCGGGTTGGGCAACCCGGGAAAAGAATACGCCGAAACGCGGCACAATGTTGGTTTCTGGTGGAGCGATGCAGTCGCCAGACATGATCAAAGCACTTTTCATTTCGAGCGGCGTTTTCATGCTGATGTCTGCGCATTACAGCGGCAGGACGGTGCATCATGGTTGATCAAGCCCCACACTTATGTCAATCGATCCGGTCAGGCGGTAGCCGCGCTCGCTGCCTATTATAAGCTGACGCCACAAGATATCATGGTTGCGCATGATGACATGGATCTTCCGGTTGGTTGTGTGCGATTCAAGGAAGGTGGCGGGCATGGAGGACACAATGGATTGCGGGATATTATCCGTCATATTGGTGATCAGTTCTGCCGTTTGAGATTCGGTATTGGGCACCCGGGTTCGCGTGAACGTGTCGTTTCTTATGTGCTGGAGTCTGCCAGATCTGTTGAAAGACAAGCCATCGAGTTGGCTATAGAGAGAACCATCTCCGTATTGCCGGATTTGTCAGGTCCAGGGCGTAGCAAAGCCGTCCAATATTTGCACACCGATGTATAAGAAACATTCTACGATCAGTTGTACCTGCAAAGGAAGGAAATGAGTCTACGCTGCGGTATTGTGGGGTTACCCAATGTGGGAAAATCAACATTATTTAATGCGCTGACTGCATCGACGGTGGCAGCCGAGAATTATCCTTTTTGTACTATTGATCCGAATATAGGCACCGTTGCGGTGCCGGATGAGCGTTTGCAACGCATTGAGACCATCGTGCAGCCGGAAAAAGTGTTGCCCACTACGCTTGAGTTTGTGGATATCGCTGGTCTGGTCGCCGGTGCATCTAAGGGCGAAGGGCTGGGCAATCAGTTCCTTGCTCATATACGGGAAACAGATGCCATTGTTCATATTGTGCGTTGTTTCCCCGATGAAAATACTGTGCATGTCAACGGCACGCTCGATTCCTCTGCCGATATGGAAATCATCCAAACGGAGCTGGCGCTTGCTGATCTGGCGACGATTCAGAAAGTGCTGACACGCCTGGAAAAGAGGCGCAAATCAGGTGACAAGGATGCTGCCAGTCTGGTTCAAGTTTATGAAAGAGCCTTCACCACGCTTGATAGCGGTTTGGCGCTTCGATCGGTGCAATGGAATTCTGAAGAACTGAAATATTTGGCTGAGGCTCATTTCCTCACCCTGAAACCCGTTCTTTATGTCGCCAATACCGACGAAACAGGTGCAAGCACCGAAGCGGTTGAGCAAGTGAACACGCTGGCAAGCCTTGAAGGCGCCGAAGTCGTGAGTTTATGTGCAACGCTGGAGCAGGAAGTCGCCTTGCTTGATGATGAGAGTAGAGCTGAATTTCTCAATGCTTACGGTTATACCCAAACCGGTTTGATGCGCATGATTCAGTCAGCCTATCGCTTGCTGAATTTGTCCACTTTTATTACCGCTGGTCCCAAGGAAGTTAGAGCCTGGACTTACCGCAGCGGTATATCCGCGCCCGAATGTGCCGGCATTATCCATGGTGATTTTGAGCGTGGTTTTATCCGCGCTGAAGTGATCGCCTATGAAGATTTTATCCAGTATGGTGGAGAGAAAGGCGCACGGGATGCTGGGAAATGGCGTCTTGAAGGGCGCGATTACATCATGCGTGACGGCGATGTTGTTCACTTTCGTTTTAATGTATAGTTCCTTGTTATCAGGGAGCCACCTATCCATTCATAGACTGGTATATTGCGTCCCTTATGCCCATTTTTCGTTGCTTATCCTCACAATAGCCCTGCTATTACGGTCGATTCTTGCCTCGAATTAAACATAAGGAACCACAATTACCTTCACCTGGGATTAATCAGTAGTTCCTTATCCGCGCTTATTCCTCTCATTTCAAGCTGTCTCTCTATGAGGGTTATATATAATAATGAGAATCATGTATAATATTAATCCGGCGGACTTAATAGGTTGTACCGAAATACATAAAAGTGCTTTATACAATTTGTTTTCACTGCGAAAGCCCTGCAACAATGTGCCGGGTTAATAACTTTGACGCACATCATTGGACAGGAGACAAGGCATGTTCATCGCTATGAACCGTTTTCAGATTGCTATCGGACACGAAGATGATTTTGAAACGCTGTGGCGCAATCGGGAAACCTATCTCGCTTCAGTGCCGGGTTTCCTGCAGTTTCATTTGCTCAAAGGTCCGGTTGCCGATACCCATATATTGTATGCTTCATATTCGGTGTGGGAAAAGCGGCAGTCTTTTGACGACTGGCTTGAATCCGAGGCTTTCAAAAAAGCCCATGTCCAGGCTCGCCTGCCGAAAGAAACCTATCTTGGGCCACCCGTTTTCGAAGGTTTTGACGTGATTCTGAGCGAGCCTTCCGCAGGATAACATTTCTCTATTCTGCAGGTCGATTATCATCAGGCATCATAGAACCATTAACGATTTTGACACATATCATTAACAGAAGGTAAGGCATGTATATCGTTGTGAACCGTTTTCAGGTTGCTCTCGGGCACGAAGCTGATTTTGAAACGCTGTGGAGCAACGGAGAAATCTATCTCGATTCAGTGCCGGGTTTCCTGCAGTTTCATTTTCTCAAAGGTTCGGTTACCGATACCCATACCTTGTATGCTGCACATACCATATGGGAAAATCGGCAGTTTTTTGAAGACTGGCTTGGATCCGAGGCTTTCAAAAAAACCCATGCCCGGGCTAATGTGCCGAAAGGAACCTATATTAACCCGCCCGCTCTCGAAAGTTTTGATGTGATTCTAAGCGAGCCTTCTGCAGGATAACATTTCTCTATTCTGCAGGTCTGATTATCATCAGAGTCTATAATTCTGGTGGATGTATTGGTTTCCAGGGTTATGGGCAGGATTAATGGTCTGACTTTGAATCAGTTTTTATATCAGGAACCGGAGCGTGGGATCTTTACTGTACTTTTGATGCCATGAAATCCGGTTTTGCGGCTGCCATCATTGAGTGGCAAGCTCAACATGGGCGTCATGATCTGCCATGGCAGCGTGAGCCTGTGGATCCCTACTGTGTCTGGCTATCAGAAATGATGCTCCAGCAAACGCAGGTGGTCATCGTCATACCGTATTTCGAGCGTTTTATCGCTTGTTTTCCTACGATACAAAAATTGGCTACAGCGCAGCCTGATCAGGTGATGGCCTTATGGAGTGGGCTTGGTTACTACCGCAGGGCGCAATATCTGCATGCTGCGGCAAAACTTATCATTGATGATTATGGTGGAACCATGCCTGATCACGTCGATGGGCTGATGCGCTTGCCCGGCATAGGGCGATCAACGGCTGGCGCCATCGTTTCTCTGGCATGGAATAGACCTGCTCCGATGCTTGATAGCAACGCCAAACGCGTTTTATGCCGCCATCAAGCGGTTTCGGAAGATTCAGGAAAGATCTTGTGGCAAACAGCGCAAGATCATGTTCCCTGCCATGATGCCAGAGCCTATACCCAGGGGTTAATGGATCTGGGCTCCATGATCTGCGGCGCGCGTGCACCCTTGTGCCCAAATTGTCCGGTTGGCGCGACATGCAAAGCCTGGAATAGCAACTCCATCGGTGATTATCCGAAGCGCAAATCGTTGCGAGCACGAAAACTTGTGGAGGTATTCTGGGGCGTTGCCGTCAATTCTGCTCATTCATGCATATGGCTGCAGAAAAGGCCGCTTCATGGCATATGGGCTGGGCTGTGGAGCTTTCCAGATTTCTCGAATGAGAAGGAAAGCAAGCGCTGGCTATATGAAATCGGCAGCCCGCACAGACCGGTGGTGCAATCGTACCCGGCAAAAGATCATAAATTGACGCATCGCCATTTACGCATCTATCCCGCAGTGGCGAAGGTTAACAGTAGTACCGGCGTGGGCGCATTTGCAGATGAAGGCTGGATCCATGTTGCGGATTTGGCTAACCTGGCTTTGCCAGCGCCCGTGCGTGTTTTATGTGATGAACTGCTAGGGTCTGTTAATACTGGCTGTTGTGGCTAACAAAGCGCTTATTTCGCCTTGTTCGATGAACAAATAGTCCCGGCAGTTATAATCTAATTAGCGTTAGCAAATCCTGACAACTCAAGAGGTTTTATCATGACCAGAATGGTGGATTGCGTGAAACTGGGCATTGCCGCCGAAGGGCTTGACAAATTGCCTTATCCCGGCGAACTTGGGCAAAGGATCTATGAACAGGTAAGCAAACAGGCGTGGCAAATGTGGCTGCAGCATCAAGTGATGCTCATCAATGAATATCGCCTGATACCCTTCGAGCCAGAAGCCCGTCGCTTCCTTGCGCAGCAGATGGAACAGTTCTTTTTTGATGGCTCGAATAACGATAACGTGTCATAATTGCGTGATACTCGAGCGCATCGGCTTATAGTGCCTGGAGATCAGTAAAGGGGTGAGCCCGCCGGATCAGAGCTTCCTTAGTTAGTTTGCGGTAACGAGTTGGGCTTTTGCCAGATCACGCAACCCTTTGTAATGGGGTTTTCCAATTAGCGTGCGCGGAAATTCATCGACGAAAATCACCTTCCTGGGACGCTTATAGCCGGATATTTTTCCTTTGGTGAAATTGATGATATCCTCCTCGCTGATCGCAGCATTGTCTTCGCGTTCAATGACTGCCGTGACGAGTTCGCCATATTTATCGTCTGGCGTTGCCGTCACGCCCACCATTTTGACGCCTTCGAGTTGTTTGACGAGATTCTCGACTTCCTCGGGATAAACTTTCTCTCCGCCCGTATTGATGCACTCAGATCCCCGGCCAACGAAATGGAAGTGGCCATTCTCATCAAGCATCGCCAGATCGCCGCTCATGATCCAGGTTTGACCGTCAAACTGGCGTATTAGTTTTTTGGTTTTTTCCGGATCCTTATAATAACCATTGGGCAGGATCTTGGTTTTTCGCGCCAGTTCACCGATTTCTCCAGGAGCAACCGGTATACCCGTTTCAGGATTGACGATTAAAACGCTATCGGTGGTGGGAAAAGTCGCCTTGTCGAACCGGGTATCATTGGAGGTATACATGGTCATCGCCATGCCGGTCAGTTCCGATCCGCCGATGACATCGACAAACACGGCTTGCGGAAGATGGCGTTTCAGTAAGCCTTCCTTGACTTCCGGAGAAGTGGGCATTCCCACGGCGCCAATGGTTTTCAGATAGGGCAGACGAACCGGATGTTCGTCAAGCTCAGCCAGAATGGGTTTGAGTGTCGCGTCTCCGATAGCAGCCAAAAAAGCGATATTATTCTGTTTTAGCAACTGCACGGCTTCTTTGGCATCGAATGATTTATTCTCCAGCAGATAAACGGTTCCCCCGATGCGAGGCAGGGCATGGGAAACGCCCCAGCCAACCGAATGCATCATGGGGCTGACCACCAGTCCGCGCGCGCTGCCAGAAGCTCGTTTGACCAGAAAGGATCGATACGAAAGCGGTGCTGTTTTAATCACCAGGGTCAACAGGCTTTTACCGGGGCGCGACATCACCAATGCACTGACTATACGGTTGCTTAGTAGACTTCCGCCGGGTATTTTTTTCAGCTTTTCGCTATCCGCGTTGCTTAAAGATTGCAGTATTTTGTCGATTCCGCCGACAGCACCTTCACGCACCGTTTCGAGCAATGCCCGTTCGTTGTAGGAAATACCTTTGGGCATGCCGGTGGTGCCGCCAGTGTAGATGTTATAACCGATATCGTCATCGGATTGTTCAGGCCATGGCAGGTCGGGTTTGGTAACAGGCTGACGCGATACAAATTCCTCAAAGTTATAGATTTGGTTTTCCGGATCTGACGGGGTTTGACCGACAACCAGATAAAATCTGACTTTGGGGAGCCGGGGTCTGATACGCATAAATGTTTCAACAAAATCGTCTTCGAGTACAACGCCCACCGAATCGGAATTGTCGATGACATTGATCAACTCGTTGTCCATAAAGCGATAGTTCAGGGGGACGGTAATCGCGGCGATTTTCCAGGCGCCAAAGGTACACTCCACAAATTCAAAACTGTTGGTTAAGGCGATGGCAAAACGTTCTGCGCGTTGAACGCCGAGTTCCAGCAAAGCATGTCCTGCCTGGTTGGCTTTGTCATTAAAATCCCGGTAGGTGCTGACGTGGGAACCCTGAACCAGAGCGGCGGTACCTGGAATCACTTTTGCATTTTGTTCCAGGGCGTAAACTGAGGTATGTTTTCCAGCCATGATTAATTTCTCCAGAGAATACTCTTATTTTATATGATAAGTAGATCATATGAAGCCGTGATATTTTTGAACCGCGTTAAACTTTCATCTGCGTCGTCAGACTTACACGCACGCAGATGAAATAAACGATCGTTCTTTTAATTGCACTTGATTCTAAATTATAGTCAAAAAATCAGGGTCTGATGATTCATATCCCACCAAGGCAAGTATCCTTTAATTATTTTTTAATCTAATTGTAATATTTAACATCTACATCACATCTAAAATGATTTCAGAACTAAAAAATATTTCAGGAGGAAGTAAAAATGAAAAATCCAAAGAGTTTGTTAAAACTTATATCGATAAAGCATGGAGGAAGGGAGCAATGAGCAACCAGGCTTCCTCCAGAAAAGTAAGCGCCGTCTCAAGGCTTATTGGGTGATGGTACCGGGATCAGGCGTGCGTTGTCTTGTTGTCTGAACCAAGGTTCTTTACAAAATGGGCATATCCCATTACACTGGTGAACCATCAATGATGGCCAAGTAGCTCAGTCGGTAGAGCAGCGGACTGAAAATCCGCGTGTCGGTGGTTCGATTCCGCCCTTGGCCACCAGCGTTCATCCAGATTAAACAAGCCTGAATCATCAGGCACCTGATGATTCAGGTCGTTCGATAAAATCCTTCCTTCACGATTCTGCAACAGTGCTTCGCTCTAGCAGGTTACTGACTTGGCCATCTACGGCGTTAAAATTGCGCTCAAAGTGCTCACTTACACGTGTAAACTCCGCTTTTTCGCTTGATTTTGCCTTGTATCTGGCTCAAGTCAGCGAATTTCAACAGCCTGCCAGGCAGCGGCTTGATGACCAAAAAAGATTCGATAGATAATCCCGGATACATTTTTAGACAGGGGTTAAATATTTCATGAATGTTCAGGAGCTTGTTGGAGCGCGGCTTCCGCCAGATCGGGTTTTGCCTTAAAGCTTTCGGCTTGCGCTGCGTGCCACCAGTTCGCATAGGGCGTCTCATCTGGTGCATCGAGCAAAATCCCCCGCGGCAGAAAAGTGTGGACATCACTGATGCTCTTTGCATTAGAGGCGCTGATCTGCGCCATTAAATCATGGGCTTGCAAATCCTCCGGGTGGGTGAGACCGACTGCCGCGACAATATTCGCCAGTGCCTCCAGCGTTTTTTGATGAAAGCTCCGGGCTCGTTCGGCCTGGATATCCACAACCAGCCCGCGTTGGAGCCATTTGTCCTGAGTGGCTATTCCGGTCGGGCAGGTGCCCAGATGGCATCGCTGGGCCTGGATACAACCGATGGACATCATAAAAGCGCGCCCTGCATTACACCAGTCGGCGCCCAGAGCCATATTGTATGCGAGTCCCATGCCGGAATAAATTTTTCCGCTGGCGGCCAGGCGCACCTTTTCACGCAATCCTGCGCCGACCAGGGCGTTGCGCACCAGTATCAGACCTTCGGTGAGCGGCATGCCCACTTTGTCGCAGAGTTCCAGCGGCGCTGCTCCGGTGCCACCTTCGGCGCCATCCACCACGATGAAGTCGGGATAAATCCCGGTTATCAGCATGGCTTTCATGAGAGCCATCACCTCGTGGGGCTTGCCGACGCACAACTTGAGCCCTACCGGCTTGCCCCCGGATAGTTCGCGCATCAAGGCAGTAAATTCAAGCAGCCCGACCGGTGTGCTAAAAGCGCTGTGTCCCCGGGGGGAAATGCAATCCTGATGCGCCTCAATCTTTCGGGTATCGGCAATTTCCTGGCTCACCTTCGCAGCCGGAAGCATGCCCCCATGGCCCGGTTTTGCGCCCTGACTGAGCTTGATCTCGGTCATTTTGACCGCCTTTTGCTGGGCATTTTCCGAGAACAGTCCGGCATCGAAATGGCCTTTGCGATCGCGACAACCGAAATACCCGGATCCGATTTCCCAGACCAGATCGCCGTCATGTTTCAAATGATGTGGGCTGATGCCTCCTTCCCCGGTGTCGTGATAGAAATTGCCTTCACGTGCTCCCTTATTGAGGGCTTCGATGGCATTGGCTGACAATGCGCCGAAACTCATGGCCGAGATGTTTAACACCGAGGCACTGTAGGGTCGGCTGGACTGATGATTGCCGATTATGACCCGTGGGCTTAAATCAGGGTCTTCGGTCGGTGTGATCGAATGGAAAACAGAGATGTAACCTTGTTGATAGATGTCTTGCTCGGTGCCAAATGGATGCGTAGCCGTCTCGTTATGCGCCCGGGCGTAAATCAGGTTTCTCGCCTCAAAACTGTAGGGCTGTCCTTCAAGATCACCTTCGACAATGTATTGGCGCAGAAATGGCCTGAGATCATAAAAAAGCCAGCGGATGCGTGCAGCGACCGGATAATTGCGAGTAATGGTCCATTTTTTCTGGAACCAGTCGTAAATACCGAGCGCGATTAAAGGGGCGCTAAACAACAACAGCAACCAGAACCAGTAATTGATCGTGCCCAGCAACATGGCCGCAACCGTCAGGATAAAAGCCGTCAGCGGAATAATAGCGCGATTTAAGGCGTTAACGAATGGCATGATATTCTGTCTTTGTGTAAATAGCGCGGAAAGTCAGCGATGGAAGTCGTTACATCGGGCGCAAGGGGTCAAGGCATGGATTGATAACAGAAACAAGCTGAACCAAATTCAGGAAGCATGTTTGTCTTTTCAATAATCAGATTGCCGGAATTGGTATCATGCTGAGTGTTCTGATTATTTCTCGTTTTACAAACCCGCGATCACAGAGCATAGAGATGCATATTTTTAACCCAAGCCAGTTCAGGAAAAAAGAATCGGGATGCAAAACGTCTGTAAGCGATTAATCCTTAGTCGCTTGCAAATGTAAGCTCGCGCTGGCTTTGTGGTTCTCATCATGGAAGTTCTGCGCTATGCTGATGCCAGCCCCAACAGCAAGCCATAATGCTGGACAGTTCCCGGGCAGACATCAGGTGTCAGGAACAAGGGCGCGATGCTATTTTACTCCATACGCGCCCACCACTTATGAACACCGAAAATTCACCCTTTGCCATGTTCTGCCATTGTTCGTTGGAAGTCAGAGGTTGGGTGGAAATTACGGTGACAATATCATCGGGACGGGTATGATGCGTAAAATCAATGGTTACGTCTGCATCAATCAGTTTCGCAGGACCGAAAGGCGCTTTTCGGGTGATCCAGACCAGCCGGTTACTGCAATAAGTATAAAGCGATCGTCCATCACTTATCAGGCAATTAAATACGCCGAGTTGCGCCAATTCCCCGACTCTCTGGCTGATAAAGTGATGCATCTGGCGCTGTTGGGTGGGCGGCTTTGGGAATTCCTCGCGTATCGTTCCCAGCAACCAGCAGAAAGCGTGCTCACTATCGGAGGTCCCGACGGGTTGATAGTGCGGCAGAGTCCATTGCTTGATTCCTTTAAGCTGACCGTTGTGGGCGAAAGACCAGATACGTCCCCACAACTCTCGTGCAAAAGGATGGGTGTTTTCCAGAGCCACTTTGCCCCGATTGGCCTGGCGGATATGGCTGATCACGTTCTTGCTTTTAATAGAATAACCTTGCAGCAAACGGGCTATTTCGGAATTGGCGCTGGCTTGCGGATCATGAAACGCCCGGTATCCCTTGCCTTCGTAAAAACCGATGCCCCAGCCATCCTTGTGTGGCCCGGTTTCGCCGCCTCTTTGCATCAAGCCGGTGAAGCTGAAACATATATCAGTGGGAACATTGGCGCTCATTCCAAGAAGTTCACACATAAGTTAAAAAACCTGGCTATCTTGTTCGGATCGTAGTGGCATATTCATCGTATCGGCTGGTTTCGCTCATGGCACGGGGCAAGCATATTTCCAAGATGGTTGGCGCGCCTGCCAGAAATATCATACGCGCCAACAGATCAGTTGTCAGACTAAAGACTGTCGTTGAGTGGTCTATATTGTATCAATGCATGATTCGGGCATAACTTTCGGTTAATATATCACAATAAACTTTTGATGACAGATCGATTAAGAAACAAAGGTAGTTCTCATGTTAAAAACCAGCCACTGTTCCAGGCAATATGCAAAATTTGGGATGGTTTTATGTGCTGTTTGGCTATTATTATCCGTTTCTTCCACGGCAAGCTCCAGACCTTCGCCCCCAGGTTCAGTTCCTGTGCATCTGTTTGTCATCACCATGTTTCATGAGGAGACCCGACCATGGCTCGAAGGCGAAAAATTCCCTTTGGAATATGATATCAGAGGCACCTATGCTCCCGTATGGTGTAGCCGCAAGGGTTTATGCGTCACCAAGAGCGGAATGGGTAAGGCTCATGTTGCGGCGAGCCTGACCGCCATTTTGCTGGATCAGCGTTTTGACTGGTCCGATACGATTTTCCTGACAGCCGGCATCGGCGGAGCCAAACCCGATATTATGACCCTGGGTGGAGCAGCGCTGGCACATTACTCTATCGATTGGGATTTGGGTCACCATATTTTACCTGAAAAACCATCCGATCCTTTATTTATGCCTACATCATTCAAGGTAGGGTATGAAATTTATCGGCTGAATCAATCCCTGGGGAAAATGGCCTATCAGTCTATGGAAGGAGTTGAACTGGTCGATAGCGAGCAAGCCCAAGACTACCGGAGCCATTATCCGGGTCAAAAGGATCGGAAACCAAGATTGGAGCAATGCGATACCATTTCCGGGGATGATTATTGGCACGGTGCAAAGCTGTCCGATCTGGCTACTTCGATTGTTGCCTTGCGCTCGGATGGTAAAGCCACCTATTGCACCACTCAAATGGAAGATACTGCTACTGCTATGGTTCTTGAACGTTTCGGCTTGCTTGACAGGTACGTCAGTCTGCGCACTGTCTCCAATTTCGATCAACCCTATCCTGGACAAACCATTGAAGAATCATTGAGTGCTCATTCAGGCGGGTTTTCCATTGCGTCTGAAAATGCTTACCGGCTCGGCAAAGCATTTTTCCTCTATTTACAGCAACGCGCGGAAGTTGCGCGGTGAGCCTGAACAATATGCCTGTTTCCGCAATACGCCGCCACGCCGGGTAACGCTTACTGCGCGGCAGTGAACGTGCTAATCTTTTTGAGTTGCTTGCCGGTAAATTTCTAAGCTGCCTGCGCGGCAGTGAACATTTTGCGCCGGTGCCTGTTGTTCTGGTCAACGAAACCGGACACATTAATTTGCTAAATTCTCATACTGAATCGGTAATAAATCATTGTTCGATGAACGAAGAGCGGTCATGGATTATCACAACTGAATTTAACAAATTCACCTGACTTGGCTATGATATTTGGAGATTAGATACAGACCTCTTCAGTTATGGCGTATTATCTGAAAAACTGATTAAAGAAATCATCAAATCTGTTCAGTTTCATGCTCAAAATAACAAATCTAATGCCGTCACTAGAGATGACTAAGTGTTATTTCCCAAATTACAGCCGTACAAATCCCCACTTTCCAACTTTTTTCTCGTCGTAACAATTCAAGCTGGCATTCGGGTTATTTCGCGTATTGTAGGAACCGTTTCTGGTGGCTTTGTTTTCTCCTTCATTATCCAGCTCAATGCCCATTCCTGTTTTCGTGGAGAGCATCAAAAAGTCGGGGGGGCATGCTTAAAAGCCACTTTAACTATTTTGAGTTTGATCCATTCTTAATTTAAACCCTGTGATCACTAGTCTTTGCTTATCCGACACCCTAACCTGCGGGTTTCCTCTATCTATTTGCAGGTTATAGAGCACTCACAATTAGGGTTGCATTAACACCGCCAAAGCCTAGCCCGTTACATAAAGCATGTTCGACCTTTTTCTCTATCGCCTGATTGGGTATCAAATTTAGATCTACGAAATCCTCATCTGGCTGATCTAAGTTCAGCGTGGGCGGAAGTATGCTGCTACGAACAGCAAGAATAGAAAATATAGATTCAACTCCCCCTGCACCTCCCAATAGATGCCCGGTAGCCGATTTCGTAGACGAGATAGGAATATCTGGAAGTTGATCTGCAAACACCGCTCGTAACGCAGCTACTTCGGCCTGATCGCCAACGGGTGTTGAGGTTGCATGAGCATTGATATAACCGATCTGCTCCGGAGCAAGGTTTGCTTTAGCGAGGGCGATTCTAATGGCCGCAGCTCCACCAGATCCATCCTCCGAGCCAGAAGTAATATGATAAGCGTCGGAACTGGTACCGTATCCACTCAGTGTCGCTAACGGAGTGGCGCCGCGCTTGAGCGCATGCTCCAACGGTTCAATCACCAGCACTCCTGCACCTTCCCCCATCACGAAACCATCTCGGTTTTGGTCAAAGGGCCGTGAGGCTTGCTCGGGAGTATCGTTATGCCTCGATAGCGCCCGTAGCGCATTAAAACTGGCCAGGGAAAGTGGGTCGACGCAGGCCTCAGTTCCACCGACAATTGCGATCTCTGCCTCACCACTACGAATCAACCTCATGCCATCGCCAATCGCCTGAATACCCGCAGCGCAGGCCGTAACAGGACATCCTATTGGCCCTTTGAATCCGTAGCGAATCGAGATATTCCCTGCGGCCAAGTTGGCAAGAAAGGCAGGCGCTACGAAAGGTGATATTCGTTTATACCCCCTGGTTTCAAGCGTATGCTGAGCTTCAGTGATCGTTGGGAATCCGCCTATACCCGTGGCTATCACCGTAGCCGTTGCCATTTTATCTTTCTCATCGGTGGGGCGCCATCCCGCCTGGGAAAGTGCCTGTTCCGCCGCTGCTAATGCATACAACGTAAATAGATCAATTTTTCGCCGCTCCTTACGCGACAGTACAGCCTCATGGTCAAGTCCGGCAATTTCATCCTTCAAATGATCAGGCACTAGGCCTGCAATTTTTATCGGAAGATCATCCACGCTAAATCGATTGATCGTACCCACTCCGCTCTTTCCATCAATGAGTCGCTGCCATATTTCGTCGATACCACAACCCAATGGTGTCACAAGTCCCATACCAGTAACTACTATTTTTGAATCCATACATCACCCAATGGTCTGATATTTTTGAAACATACTAATGCAATATAATATATGATCAAGATAATGTTTAAATAAGCTTTGGCCGTTTTTTTATTTGTAGAAGGAGGATAAGGTGCCCTATACACACGCGCACAAAACCAAATCGAAGGAACGTATTTTAAAGTCTGCAACCAAGCTGTTTTTCCGATTTGGATTTGACAATGTATCGATCAATCAGGTCATGAAGTTGGCAAAGATGACTCACGGCGCTTTTTATTCCCACTTTGAATCAAAGGAAGCGCTATATAAAGCTTCCATTCTTGAGACCCTAAAAAACAGCAGCGCAAGGCGACTCGCAAAAGCGCCCTTCTCAATCGATCACTTGATGCAACTTGCAGGCAATTTGCTTACCCTATCTGAGCAAGCTCAACCATCACTGGAAAATGTTCTGTTTAACGAGATCGGTAGTGAAAAATCAGAAATTCGAAACCTGTATGAAAAATCCTACAGCAGTACATTGAGACTACTCGAAACCCGTATAGCCGCCCTGAGCAAACTTAACAAAATGTCCTTTGGATTAAATCAGGCCATGATTGAGGAAAAATCTCGCGCTATTTTGGCGACTTTAGTAGGTGCAATAGCAATTGCCAAAAGCATTCAAAGCGAAGAAGAAATACGAAGGATTTTGATCATTGCACAGAACCAAGTTTTAACTATATTAGGTGTAGCTGAATTACGGAGTTACGAAGCTGCTCAAACAGACCAGGATCCTTCTTGGCCATAGTGGTTTCGGCGTACGGAAAACTGCTTTCCAATTGGCTTATTGCTTTGCTCAGAGGGGTGAAATCAAGGAGCCTGTTGCCATTGCATATTCCGGCGAAGTTGAACAGCCTTATTTACAACCAATGCGTCAGGAAAATCCGCCTCTTTCTTCTTTCCTCCTGACTTTATGGCTTTCGCATTTTTAAAATCATTCACGGCACGCCAAACTGTTATAGGTGGCTTGAAAATCTGCGCTGGCTTTATCGGCTCGCTCTAACATCCGATCCTTGCGGGCTTCCTGCTGCTCTTGGTAATCAGCGGTAACGAATGGGGAAGGCTCAACGGTCGCGCCCTCCTCTCCGGCCTGTGGCCCCTCAATGTTTCGCCCTGCCGCGTCAAGACCACGAGCGGATAACCACCCCAAAGCCCCAACCCTGGTTTTAAAGGTTTTCGACTCGGTAAAGGTGAGCGCTGATTTTCAACGGAAGCAGTGAGTCAGATCTATATTATTAACCTGGCCTCTTGACAGGTTGTATTGGTTGTGCATAAAAGTGCTTTATATAAGCATATTTTGTTAAAAACAACCGCTCCGTTTGAGGGCCGGGTTAATACTCAGCCGGAACCCGACATTTAATCACAAGCTGGTTGGTTTTGCCAACCATTAGCTCTATAGTCATCCGCGCCCTCTTGAAGACACCCTCTTGACGGTAAGGCAAGTTATGTTTTTTGCAGATTTCCTTAACGATTGGCTGCATTTTCTGATAATGATTTAGAGGCAACGAAGGGAATAAATGGTGCTCTATTTGATAATTTAACCAACCATGCAAAAAATCAAACCGATCAGATCCTGTCTTGTAGTTCACTGTTCCAATAATTTGGCGCAAATAGAATTCACCGCGACCTTTACTGGGCTCTTCGAAGCTATAAACATCTTCAGCGGAATGATTAGGAGTGATGATAAAAAATGAATGTAGATTGGTAAAAACCTCTGCTAACAATGAAGCCATCAAGACATTAAGAGCGGCATCTACCCCCAAAGGTAAAAATAACAAAGGCATCAATACAAAACGAAAACTAATGTAAGGCAGGTAGCAGCGTGTCCATAAACGAAATCCATCTTCCGAAAAGGGACTCCATGCCGCTAATCTTATAAAGGAGGCATGTTGTGTCTCGCCACGTTTTTCTCTTTCAGAGTTAGTCTGTACCTTTAATGTGTTAGGGGCGTAATAAGCAATTTTCCAAATACACGCAAAGCTAATGACTATGACGTAGCGAATCCACATGGGTATGTTGGATTCACGTAGCCACTTTAAATTCATTGCAACATTATCCGGGTCGGATTTTTCACCCAGATTGTAATGATGTTTTGTATTGTGTTCATAGTCCCAGGATTCCGGCTCTATCCAATCCATCCAGTCGATGATTCGCCGCCAACCTTTTGCGAACCTTTTGCGTGTATAATGTTTCGGCACATCAGGCACTTTGTCATATGCGCCGTGCATAACAGGGTGCGCTACATTGGCCCAACGACAGATGTTACCTGTGCTAATAAGCAGAGCGCCCAGGATATTAAAAGGGAATACCCACGCAATGAGGTAACCCAGAACCGCCAAGCCTCTCCCCCACCGCTCAACTTTCCTGAGATGTTGTAAATCTTCAATGGTTGGTTTCCCGATAGTTTTTTTTATAGCATATATATCTATTGCTAATTGCTTATGATCTACCTGAGCACGCTGTATTTGCATATTTACCTTAGAGAACCTCTGATTAAGTCATGAACCCGGTTCTTGCGTCCATCATCCCCGGCTTCATCGTTATGAATCTTCGCAATAGCCCTGCTAACCCGTGCAATTTATGCCTCGAATCTGAACATAATGAACCACAATCACCTTCGTCCAGACTTAATCAGAGGTTCCTTGGTTTACCTTCCAAAATACAAAAGGCCGTGACTATATCGAGTCATGCGTATAATTGAAATAATGAGGTGTTTCTGCCGGTGGATTTATACCTGGAGCAACAGGCTATAAGCCTTATCGTGATGAGGCTTAAGGTCAATCCAGACGAAAGAAAACGCGGGCGAATCAAAACACCCAGTGTAATATGGGTGTTTTTGGTATGTCAAGGCTTTTTAGCTCCATTCTTTTTGCCCCTTTTTGCATGGAGCCGGGCTTCGTCCAAGGTTCGTTGTTGCATAGGTAGGGCGCTATAGTCTGAGCAACGAATTTTGATACTGTTTCAGCTCCTCTTATACACCTCTCTCAGACACATCATTATATTGGATAAGGCTAATGCTTGCAGATGAGATTGATTATGGTTAAAATTTGGCGAACAGGGGGTCAAATAATCCGAAACGGAAGAGCAAATTTTCCCGCGGTTTTGTCGGCTTGATATGGCTGTTTGAAAATCAAACAAAGAAGCGCTGCACAAACAGCAGCGAGTAGAACGGGTAGCTTCAAGGTGCAAGCCCTGTAGTTCTTAACGAGGGGGTATTATTATGAGGGAAAAGGTAAGGGCTAGCGCGATTTTGGCCGCTATGATCTGGCAGGTTCCCGCCATGGCGGACAATATGAGTACGGATGAACGCCTGGATCAAATGGAGCAAGGGCTGCGTGACATGGAACAGCGTTTGAGCGACCAGGATGCCGCAATCAAAGTCAAAGACAGGCAAATAGCCGACTTGAAAGAATCCCAATCCGGTGGCTGGATGTCCGGCGTGGAGGTCGGCGCCCTTGTTGAATTGGAGGCCTCACGCACTTGGGAAGATATGGCTGAAGACGCCAGCGACCTGAATCTGGCAACCATTGAGCTCAGCATTGGGGCACAGGTCAGTGACTGGGTCTCGGCAAATCTGCTTCTTCTGGCCGAAGATGTGGATGAAAGTGATGGTGATTTTAGCGTGGATGAAGCAACTATCACCCTGGGCAACATCGAATCCTATCCCTTCTACTTTACCGGTGGCCGTATGGTTATCCCATTCGGCGTTTTTGAAACCCATATGGTAAGCGACCCCCTTACACTGGAAATGGCAGAGACAAAGGATACCGCTGCCCTGATCGGTTTTGAGAAGGCAGGTTTCTCCGCTACCGCTTATCTCTTCAACGGCTCCACCGCCAAGGCGGGTGATGACGACTCCATCGACAACGGGGGTGCTACGGTGGCTTATACATGGGAAAATAACGACGCCAGTTTGAGTGTGGGCGCGAGCTACATCAATGATATCTCGGAGTCCGACGGCATCTCTGACGCCATCGGTACCACGCTTGTAGATGAGGTGGCCGCCTACGGCCTCTATCTAAACTCCGCGATTGGTTCGTACAGCGTCATCGCCGAGTACGTGGCGGCTTCCGACAGTTTTGATTTCTCTGAACTGGCGCACAACGACGCCGGAGCAAAGCCTTCCACCTGGAACCTGGAGGCAGGCTACAGCTTCAACCTTGCAAATTATGAGAGCACGATTGCCATCGGCTACCAAGGAACTAAAGAGGCGGCAGACCTGGATATGCCGGAGGACCGTCTCTCCCTCGGTCTCTCTGTCGGTCTGGCCGATAACACCAGTCTGAATCTGGAGTGGGCTCATGATCAAGCCTACACCGGAGGCAACGATTCTGATACCGTGACTGCCCAACTGGCTGTTGAATTCTAGATTTATTAGCCAAGGAGATGGCTCGATGAAAAAAATTGTTTTGGTCATTGCAGGTGTTGCCCTGAGCTCTATTGCTCTGGCCGCTCCCAGCAAGAAGGAAGTATTGAGCCACTATACAGACCTGGCCCACGCCATGTACCAGGACTCCCTGACTAGCGCCAAGGATCTGCAAGAAGCCATTAACAATTTGGTGGCCAAACCAACTGAGGCGAACTTGGCCGCCGCCAAGGCAGCCTGGAAGGTTTCCCGTGTGCCCTACCTTCAGACTGAGGCGTACCGTTTCGGCAACGCCATCGTCGACGACTGGGAAGGCAGGGTAAACGCCTGGCCCCTGGACGAGGGCATGATCGACTACGTATCCGCCGACTATGGTGACGAGTCGGATGAGAACCCCTACTACACAGCCAACATCGTTGCCAACAAGAAGCTGATGATAGGCGGCAAGGAAGTGGATGCCAGCAAGATCACCAAGGCCCTGCTGGCTGATACCCTGCACGAGCTGGATGAGATCGAGTCTAACGTGGCTACCGGTTATCATGCCATCGAGTTCCTGCTATGGGGACAGGATCTGAACGGTACCGGTCCCGGTGCTGGCGCCCGTCCTGCCAGCGACTTCGATACCAAGAACTGTTCCAGGGGCAACTGCGATCGTCGAGCTTCCTACCTGACAGCTTCCACCGATCTACTGATTGACGATCTGAGCTGGATGACTAATCAGTGGGCGGCCGGTGGTGAAGCACGCACCACCCTGATGAAGGGTAATGCAGGCGAAGGGATTGCTGCGATCCTGACCGGCATGGGCAGCCTCTCTTATGGTGAACTGGCCGGTGAGCGTATGAAGCTGGGCTTGATGCTGCATGATCCGGAAGAGGAGCATGATTGCTTCAGCGATAACACCCACTGGTCTCAATACTACGATGCCAAAAGTGTGCAGAATGTCTACACCGGAAACTACACCCGTATCGACGGCAGCAAGGTTAGTGGCCCAAGTGTTTCTGATCTGGTTGCCGCCAAAGATACTTCTGTGGACAAGGCACTGCGTGCCAAGCTGAATACCACCATGGCCAAGATGCAGGTTCTGGTGGACAGCGCCGAAAAGGACGGAGTTACCTATGATCAGCTGATCGGTGAAGGCAACAAGGCCGGTAATGCCAAGGTGATGACAGCGATCAACGCACTGCTTGCCCAGACCAAGGATATCGAGAAGGCGGTTACTGCTCTGAATCTGGAGCCTATCGCATTCGAGGGATCCGACAGTCTGGATACCCCCAAGAAGGTGTTCGAGTAAAGCAGTAGCTCTTTGAGCGATTTGTGGGGGCGGCTCTTCGCCGCTCTCACAACTGTTCAACAGCCTGCTAGAGAATCAGCTAGCCAGGTTCATCATGAACTCTAACCTAAATACCATTACAGCCATAGCATTTTTGCTGCTGCATTCTGTCACCCAGGCTCCTGGTGCAGAGATAACCCGGGCAACAACAGATTTTTCCCAGCCGGAAGAGTACGAGCTTTATCCGGGTGGCGCAGCTACTCATGCCCGGGCGGCCGATAGGCGAGCCTATTCCCATCCTTCTCCTAACATGAGTGCCGAGCGCAAGCTCGATTTCACGCTGGGCAAGGCCATGTTCAAGCGTCTGTGGGTGTCGGCGCCCACGGCCACCCAAGCTGCCGACGGTTTGGGTCCTCTATTCAATGCGCGCTCCTGTCTGCGCTGCCACAGGCATAACGGCCGGGGCAGGCCTCAAGATGAGGTGGGCAAAACAGCCAACACGCTCTTTTTGCGTTTGAGCATTCCTCCCCAAAACGATGAGCAGCGTGCCGAATTGGAATCCCGTAAGGTCAAAGCCATTCCAGAGCCAAGTTATGGCGGCCAGCTGCAGAAGTTTGCCATCAGAGGATTGAAGTCCGAGGGACAAGTGAATATCGACTACGAAGAGATCAAAATCAAGTTAGCTGATAACGAGAGCATCACCCTGCGCAAGCCGAGCTATACAATGACCGACCTTGGCTATGGCCCCATGCACCCCGATACCATGATCTCTCCACGCATGGCGCCCCAGATGATCGGCCTTGGCCTGTTGGGCGCAATCAAGGAGAGTGACCTGTCGGCATTGGCCGATCCTGAAGACCATGATGGTGATGGTATATCCGGCAAGTTGAACCGGGTGTGGAGTCGTGAACACAACAAGGTGATGCCGGGTCGCTTCGGTTGGAAAGCGGGCACGGTAAGCGTGGACGAACAATCCCAGAGTGCCTTCTTCGATGATATTGGCATTTCGGTACCCCTGTTTCCTGATGGTGCGGGCGAGTGTACCGAAAGCCAGGTGGCCTGCCGAAAGGTACCCAACGGCAACTCACCCCAATACGAGAATCTTGAGACTCCTTCCCAGACCACCGCCTGGATGGCCCTCTATGCTCGCAACCTGGCCGTACCCCAGCGCCGTGACCTGGATGCACCAAAGGTACTGAGGGGCAAGAAACTCTTCTATGAGAGTGCTTGTATCGCCTGTCATAAACCGAAGTTCATTACGGCAGATGAAACCATCGATCCGGAACATACCCGTCAGCTGATCTGGCCCTACACGGATCTGTTGTTGCATGATATGGGCGAGGGATTGGCTGACAAGAGACCGGAAGGTGATGCCAGCGGACGCGAGTGGCGTACCGCACCGCTGTGGGGGATTGGTCTGAGTGCTGTGGTAAATGGTAACAGCTACTACCTGCATGATGGCCGTGCACGTACGCTGTTAGAGGCAATTCTCTGGCATGGCGGCGAAGCACAGGTCTCCCGGGATCAGGTAGTCGAAATGACAAGTTCCCAACGAGCCGACCTGATCCAATTTATTGAATCACTGTAGAGAAAAAATATGATTCGAAACAGCTTTCTATCATCTGTACTACTGACGGGGGCCCTGCTCGGCATGCTTCTGTCCGGTAACATCGTACAAGCAGAAACAGACTGGCAGGGAGCCAACAAGTCCATCGTAGACAATCACCTTCTGCCCCGCTACGAGCGTTTGGCCGAGAGCGGCAAGGCGCTTGCCGAACAGGCCAAACGCTTTTGCAATACCCAAAACGAATCCGATTTTGAGCGCTTGCGTGCGGCCTACCACAAGGCTACGGATGACTGGATGGGCATTCAGCACATGCGCTTCGGCCCGGTGGAGATGTACCTGCGTTACAACCGCTACCAGATGTGGCCGGACAAGCACAGCAGCGGCCCCAAGCAGATGCGCCGCCTGCTGGCAGAAGAGGAACGGGATGTACTGGCTGCAGACCGTTTCCCCCACACCAGTGTGGCCGTGCAGGGCTTCACCGCTCTGGAGCGCCTCCTCTATCCAGCCCAATTGCAGCTGAGTGATTTCGGTAGAGGGGGTGTCCCTGCTTACCGCTGTGAGTTCGTGGTAGCCATTACCAACAATATTGCCCGGATGTCTGCCGGCTTGGTGAAAGACTGGCAGTCGGAAGAAATGGGCTATCGTGATCTCATCATTGGCGCAGAGCAGGGCAACGACTACTTTGAAAGCAGCGAAGAGGTGAGCAGCCGCCTGCTCAACAATCTGCATACCCAATTGCAGGCGATCGTCGACCAGAAGCTGCTGCGCCCCCTAAAAAACCACAAGCTGCGCCGTGCCGAGTCCTGGCGCAGTCGCCGCTCGCTGCGCAACATCCTGTTGAATCTCAAGGCTACCGAAGAGCTCTATTCAGTGGGCTTTGCCCCGGTAGTGACGGATAAGGCTCTCGATGCCGAGCTGCGCGTCGCTTTCACGAGGGCCATCGATGCGGTAGAAACAATCAAGGTCCCACTTTATGAGATAGAAAAGGGCTCGGAAAATAACCGGAAGCTGGAGCAGGTGCTTGAAACCAATCGGGCCCTGAAGCGATTGATTGCAACGAGACTGCCTCAGTCATTGGATCTCTCCCTCGGCTTTAACAGTCTGGATGGGGATTAAGGAACCTCTGATTAAGTCATGAACTCGGTTCTTGCACCCTTTATGCTCAGTTTCATTGTTGTAAATCTGCGCGATAGTCTTTGTGATATAAGGGTTATTGCGTGCGATTTAACCCGGGAATCTGAACATAAGGAATCACAATCTTATTCGTCCAGCATTAATCAGAGGTTCCTTAAGTCGTGTCAATGAATCGGCGCCGTTTTATGGTGTCAGCAGCAGGGCTATCTCTTTGCGCTGCACTGCCCATGGTGGCAAAGAACAATGGAAATGTCCACTACATCAGTGCCCGTTCCGATATGAATGGTCGCCATTTCATCAGCAGCTTCGATGATCGGGGCGAGCTCTGGTTCAGTGTACTTCTACCAGGTCGTGGACATGCAGTAGCTGTATCGCCCGTGGGTAAAGAGGTGGTGGCCGTGGCACGCCGCCCCGGTCGTTACCTTATTGTGATGGATGCAGAAACAGGTGAGGTATTACATCGGCTTGAGAGTCGGACAGATCGCCACTTGTACGGCCACGGCATCTTCTCTCCTGATGGTCGCTGGTTCTATACGCCGGAGAATGACTTTGCCAACGGCAAGGGTGTGATCGGCGTGCGGGATGCCCAGCAAGGCTACCGACAGATAAGGGAGCTTTCCTCCTATGATGCCGGTCCTCACGAACTCGCCATGCTCTCTGATGGTCTCACCTTGGTGGTGGCTAATGGCGGTATACAGACCCATCCGGACACGGGGCGTGCCAAGCTCAACCTGGAGAGCATGAAGCCTTCGTTAGCCTATATTGATGGCCATAGCGGCGAATTGCTTGAGCAGCAGTTCCTGTCTGACAAGCTTCATAAGAACAGCATTCGTCATCTGACAGTAGCGCCATGATCAGGTCTGTTGTGTTATGCAGTACCAGGGCAAGCGCGCCGAGCAGCCTCCACTGATCGGACTGCATCGACGAGGCGAGGCGATCCACTTACTTCGTGCACCTGTAGATATCCAGAAACGCATGCGCAACTACTGCGGCAGTGCCTGTGTCGATCAGCCAGGCAAAGTGTATGCGGTTTCGTCACCGCGGGGTGGTCTTGTCACTTTCTGGGATGCAGCGGGTGGCAATTATCTGGGGCATGCAGATGTAGCTGACGGTTGCGGCATAATCGCCAGTGGTGAGCCGGGAGAGTTCCTGTTGAGTAGTGGACAGGGCGGCGTGTATCGCTACCAGCTGGCAGGAAAGGTGATGCGGCAGATTCCCATCGATAGCAATTCGGGTTTCCATTGGGACAACCACATGGCTCGCGTCTGAGTTTTCGATTTTTTATTTATACCTTATTTTTTGGGGGAACGATCGTGTATATTCGACAACTGACAATCTCGATGCTCGCAATTTCAGCCATCATTACACCTCTGCAGAAACTGGCTGCATTCGACAGCGTCGAGACTTTGGGTCAGTCCCTCTTCTTCGATACAAACCTTTCCAAAAACCGCACCCAGGCCTGTGCTAGCTGCCACTCACCCGATGCCGGTTTTGCCGATGGACGTGACAACGGCGTGGGCGCTGCTGTCTCCATGGGCGATGATGGAAAGTCTCTGGGTGAGCTCAATGCGCCCACTGCTGCCTATGCCTCTTTCAGTCCCAGGTTCCATCTGAACAAAGAGGGACAATACGTGGGTGGTCAGTTCCACGATGGTCGCGAGAACGACCTGGCCGGACAGGCGGGTGGTCCTCCCACCAATCCCATCGAGATGGGTATGCCAGGCATAGCTGCCGTGGTGGAACGGTTGCGGGAAAACGATGGCTACGTGAGCGCCTTCAAGAAGTTCTACGGTGATGACATCTTCAACGTTGCAGACAAAGCCTATGCCGCCATGGCCGAGAGCATTGCTGCCTTCGAGAAGACCGATTTCTTTGCCCCCTTCGACTCCAGGTACGATCGCTATCTGCGCGGCGAATACGAACTGACTGCCCAAGAGGACCTGGGTATGACCCTGTTCTTCTCCCAACAGTTCACCAATTGCAACCTTTGCCACCAGCTCAAGCCGCGGCCTGGCATGGAGCGCGAAACCTTCTCCAACTACGAGTACCACAACATCGGCACGCCGATGAACACGGCAGTACACAAGGTCAATGGTGAGGCCAAGGATCATGTGGATCGAGGGCTGCTCGACAATCCCAAGGTGAACGATGCCAGGCAGGCGGGCAAGTTCAAGGTGCCCACCCTGCGCAACGTGGCGGTAACTGGCCCCTACATGCATAACGGTGTGTTCAAGGATCTGCGTACCGTGATGCTGTTCTACAACAAGTACAACAGCATCAGCGCCAAACGCCAGATCAACCCGGAAACCGGAAAGGAATGGGCAGCGCCGGAAGTGGCCGAGAACCTCTCCCTCAAAGAACTGGAGACCGGTCCTGCACTGGACAATCAGCGTATCGATGCGTTGGTGGCTTTCATGAAGACCCTCACCGACCAGCGCTATGAACCTCTGGCTAACGCTGGAAAATAATCAGGTGCTCGGCGTTGACCGCAACGCCGATCTCCTGGCCAACACTATAATCCTGATGGCTTGAGGCTAACGAAAGCACATCATCGCCATTGGCCAATGCCAGGGTGTAAAGAGTGTCCGCCCCCTTGAAGGCACGATCGAGTATGCGGCATCGAATATTGCTTTCGCGGGAGATAACAATATCGTTCGGGCGGAGCAGCACATCGACAGCTGTACCATCGCGCCAAGGATAGGCGCGATTCACCTCGATCGTTCCCAGCGGGGTCTGCACGCTATTTGCGTTCACCATCCGGCCCTCAATCAATCGCCCCTGGCCTATGAAGTCGGCGACAAAGCGCTCGGCTGGTTCATAGTAAAGATTGATGGCCGTATCCCATTGCCGGATTCGGCCCTGATGCATGACACCAATCCGTTCCCCCATGACGAAGGCCTCATGCTGGTCATGGGTGACGAACAGGGCGGCAGTGCCTTGCGACTTGAGGATGGCGCGCACGTCGGTGGCCAGGCGTTCCCGCAGTTCAACATCGAGATTGGAGAACGGCTCGTCGAGCAGCAGCAGCCCGGGTTTTGGCGCTAAGGCCCGGGCTAGGGCGATGCGCTGTTGTTGACCGCCGGAGAGTTCATGGGGATAGCGTTTGCCGTGGCTCTCCATGCCGACCAGCTCCAGTAGCTTGTCTGCGATCCTGGTGCGTTCCTTGACGGATTTACCGCGCAGGCCGAAGCCGATGTTGTTCGCCACCGAGAGATGAGGGAACAGAGCGTAATCCTGGAACACCATGCCGAGTCCGCGTTTCTCCGGTGGAACCTGCACATTGTGGCTGGAGACTAGCCGACCATTGAGTTTGATCTCGCCACTAACAATGGGCTGGAAGCCAGCAATAGCCCTCAATACCGTAGTCTTACCGCAGCCACTTGGCCCCAGCAAGCAGGCCAGGCAGCCGGGCTGCATATGCAGGGACAGCCCATCTACTACGGTGGTGTCATCGAAACGGCAGTGCATATCGTTGATATCGAGTAAAAATTCCATCGCTATTCCCCTGAAGGAAGCTCTAATTAAGTTATGAACCGGGTTCTTGCGTTCATTATGTCCAGCTTCATTGTGGTAAATCTTCGCAATAGCCCTGCTAAACCCGCGCAATTGTCGCCTCGAATCTGAATATAATGGATCACACCCACCTTCGTCCAGACTTGTTCATAGGTTCCCTAGGGGAGGCTTGGGGAGAGGGAGCGTCGTGACCGGATCGACGAACCAGATAGATAACGGGCAGCAGCCCTGCCAGAATCAATGTTATCGCCGGCAACGCGGCCCGTTCCCACTCGCCCTCCGAGGTCATCTCATAGATGCGCACCGCCAGAGTATCCCAGCCAAAGGGGCGCAACAGTTGGGTGGCGGGCATCTCCTTCATCACGTCCACCAGCACCAGCAGCAGGGCGGTTAGCAGGCCGGGGCGCAGCAGGGGAAGATAGACACGCTGAAGCAGTTCCCTGGGGGCGGCGCCAAGGCTGCGGGCCGCTTCGGCAATACTGGGGCGGATACGTCCGAGCCCGCTATCGATCGGGCCAAAGGCCACGGCCAGAAAGCGCACCAGGTAGGCCATCAGCAATGCTGCCACCGTGCCGCCCAATAACTGGCCGGATGCGGCATTTCCAAAAAGCCGCCAGAGCGCATTGATAAAGTTGTCGATCCCGGTGAAGGTCAGCATGACGCCGATCGCCAGCACCGAGCCCGGCATGGCATACCCCAGGGTGGCGATCCGGACTGCGACGCTGTTGACGGCATCGTCCCGATAGCGTTTGGCAAAGGCTAGCAGCAGTGCGCCACAGACAGTCAGAACGGCGGCAAGCGATACCAGCAACAGGGTGTGCCACAATAGCGCCAGGTAGCGGCTATCCAGATCATTGCGCACCACCTCCCAAGCCCACAACAGCAGTTGCAACACCGGGAAAACGAAGGCCAATCCAAACAGGGAAGCAGCGGCCAGCGTGGCCAACCAGGCTCTGATACCGACCAGATGGTGTCGCTGCTGTGGTGATCTGCAGCCGGTTTCATGGTAGCGGGCGCGGCCGCGCAATCGGCCTTCGGCGATCAGTGCCAAGGCAACGAACAGCAGCAACAGTGAGGCCAGTTGAGAGGCGGCCTGTAGGTTGAATAAACCGAACCAGGCCTTATAGATGGCCGTGGTGAAGGTATCGTAGTTGAACACCGCCACGGTGCCAAAATCGGCCAGGGTTTCCATCAGTGCCAGCGAGGTACCGGCAACGATAGCGGGACGCGCCATGGGCAGGGCGACCTTGAAAAAGCCCCCCCATGGGCCCAGACCGAGGATGCGGGCGGCCTCCAGGGTGCCTTGGCCCTGTGTAAGAAAGGCGGAGCGGGTCAGCATGTAAACATAGGGATAGAGCACCAGTACCAGGACAGAGATGACGCCACCGGTGGAGCGAATCTGCGGGAACCAGACCCCATCCCCAAACAGACTGCGTAGTTGGGTCTGTAGTGGTCCGGCGTAATCGAGTACCCCGAGAGCGACAAAGGCCAGCACGTAGGCAGGAACCGCCAGCGGCAGCATTAGCGCCCAATCGAAGAAGCAGCGTCCGGGAAAGTCACAGAGGGCAGTCAGCCAGGCTAAGCCGACCCCTAATAACAAGACGCCGAGCATAACTCCGACCAACAACACCAAGGTATTGCCGACCAGGTCAGCCAGTACGGTTTCGCTCAGATGCCGCCAAACCTCGTTTTCCGCCTGTAGCCAGCCGGAAAAGATCAGCAACAGCGGCATTGCCACGATGGCTGCCAGAGCCATGGTAGCGATGTGCCAACCATGGCGATGAAATAACGAACGCCGGGGCAAGGTTCCAGCATTGACCGAGAGTTCCGTGGTCATTAGATGACTATAGGGATTCTTGGGTCAACGGTAGCCTGCGCGATCCATCAGCATCACTGCCTTACGCTGCAAGGCACCGGCCTTGGCGATATTGCTGTCGTCACCCTTGAATTCCCCCCAGGCCGCTACCTTCGGGTCGGGCTTGACCTTAGGATTGGCCGGATACTCCATATTGAGACCGGCAAACAGCTTTTGCGCCTCTGCGGAGGAGAGCCATTCCAGCAGTTTGATGGCGGCTGCCTTGTGTTTGGCGTACCGGGTAATTCCGGCGCCGGATACGTTGACATGGACACCGCTCTTCTTCTGGTTAGGCCAGAACAGAGCCAGTTTGACACCGGGGTCTTTCTTTTGCAGGCGACCGAAATAGTAGGTATTGACGATGCCAACATCGCACTGGCCAGCAACAATCGCCTTCATGATTCTAGTGTCATCGGAGAAGGGTGGGACGGCTAGATTGCCGACCCACCCTTTGACTACCTGTTCCGCCTTCTTTTCGCCAAGGCGGTCGATCATCGTGGCCACCAGGGACTGGTTATAGACCTTTTTTGAGGTGCGCAGACAGAGCCGCCCCTTCCACTTTGGATCGGCCAAATCCTCATAACTGCTCAGTTCCCCTTTTTTGACTCGCTCGGTGCTGTAGACAATGGTGCGAGCGCGAACCGAGAGACCGAACCAACGGTTGTCGGGGTCGCGTAGGTGGGTCGGGATATTACTATTCAAGGTCTTGGAATCGACGTGCGCCAGCACGCCCTGCTCGGCAGCCTGCCACAGATTGCCCGCGTCGACGGTTATTAGCATATCGGCCGGTGTATTCGCGCCCTCCGCCTTGAGTCTGGCCAGCAAGGGCCCCGCTTTATCGGTGATGTATATGATCTCGACGCCGCTCATTTTTGAATAGGCATCGAACAGCGGTTTGATCAGATGTTCCTTGCGGGCCGAATAGACCACGATTTCTTCATCGGCACTCACGGCCGGGGTGGCGGTGGCAAGCGCGAAAAGCGTCAGAAGGAAGCAAATCAGATTTTTCATGTCAGGGTTTCTCTATATGATAAGAGGTGTGAATGATTATCGCGTTACAAACTACAGATAAACATTGGACAAGCGCCTCAGTCAGCACAATTAAACGTAATTGAGAATTATTATATTGTTTGCATGGTGCAGCCCTTTGTCAAGAGTTGGCTTTGTTCAATATGAAATGAGTCTGAATAGAGGTGTGTAAGAGGAGCTGAAACAGTATTAAAATTTGTTCATGATGGGAGGATGCTTACCATCATGACTGAATTAATCAGAGATGCCCTAATTCCAAATAATAGTGACACATGCTTTTAACGTCTCAGTTATTTAGAACCCCCGTTCCACCAATTTCAGCAATGATCAAAAAGCGACTAAAAAGGAGAAAATACATCGTGAAACACCTGCTAACTGTTTAGGGGGCGTTCTCAATTAGCTTATTATTTAAGCGGTTTTCATTTAGCATTCTGGCTTTGTAGTGATTTTCAAAGGATGAAAATGGCCAGAATGTCTCTTCGTGATGACCAATGGGAAAGAATTCGACCCCTGCTGCCTGGAAAGCAAACGGATTGTGGTGTCACGGCAAAAGATAACCGAACCTTGCTGGAAGCAGTGCTTTGGATTGCTCGTACAGGAGCACCCTGGCGAGACCTTCCTGAGGAATCTGGTCATTGGCACCGGGTGTATGCGCGTTATGACCGCTGGTCAAAAAAAGGGTATCGGGCTGCCATTTTTGAGATGCTCGCAACGGATAAAGATCTGGAATACCTGATGGTGGACGGCAG